>Ga0307432_1000139_pt1 | contig 59189 bp, 48 predicted proteins | sample SalMarWE160150MG_FD_202158 | JGI IMG/M metagenome (GOLD analysis project Ga0307432, IMG submission 202158) | Salt marsh sediment microbial communities from the Plum Island Ecosystem LTER, Massachusetts, United States - WE1603-150 | ecosystem: Environmental > Aquatic > Marine > Intertidal zone >...
CCGAGCCGCCTGTAATTTAAAGTCTTTGTTGTATTGTCTGTACTTTGCCATACTGGACACTCCTTTCCTTGCGGGGCATTATAACCTCGCGTCGAGTGTCCGCCATTCGTAGAGCACCTCAGATACCCACCTTCGCGGGCACAAGTTTACACCGATTGACACAGTTTTTGTCAGCTCTGTGTTCCGCCTCACGGACGGCGGGACAAGTCTCGGATAATTCAATTCCTAAAGTACACTTTATCATCGAATATTACCTCGTCCACAGGGTCATTTTACAATGCCCCATTATGAAGCTGACTGAGTTTTTAGACACGGATTAACACTGATTGACACAGTTTAGTTTTAACCACAGATTGCACAAAGAAATATAGCCACTAAGGCGCAAAGGCACAAAGAATTTGGCCACAGATTCAACCCGTGAGATACCGGCTTTGCCTATCTCACGGGTTAAACGCGGATCCGCCGTCGTTAAAACTATGGCGAGACAAGTTGACACTTTATCAATCACTGATTCACTTAACAATTTGGCAATGAAATAATTCATAAATTTGGTTTTTATATTCCGCCAGACGGAGCGGCGGACAAGTCGGCGGCGATTTATTGCATTGGTATTATTTCCTCAGTTTCTGCAACGGAACCAAATTTCTTGATTTATCTTTATACTTCCAGAAACTCCACCCGTTAGCAGCTCCTCTTTCTATTATATCTTTGGCTGCTCCTGTGGGAGTAGAATAAGTTTTGCCTTTTAATCTAATATTGCCACTAGAATAAACAACAGCGTTGTAATGCCTACCTTTGTAATTTGCGTAAATACCCTGTCCATTCCTAAGCAGTCCTTTTAAAGGCAGTGATTTTGTTTTTGATTTTCTCTTCGGCTTGGCTTGGGGTATTATAAAGCGTGAGAACAGGTCTTCTAATTCTTGTTGTTGCTGTTTCACCTGACATTTCAAATGTGGCAGGAGGTCTTTTGAACCTTTTAACTTGCCACGTATAGTATTTCCATCAGGACAGGCTATTCTCAAAAGTAAAGATTCAAGCTCTTTGATATGCTCTTCTTTTTTAAATATATAAAGGTTGAAATGCGTCCAGTTTTTTTTGTGACGGTCTCTCAAATGCTGCTTTATTCTCCTTTTTAAATCGGTTGCCAAACCGATATAGTAAAGCTTACTCCTGCGATAAAGAGCATAAACTCCATAGTGGCCTTTGATCATTTCCGTAATCTGACTTTGGTATTTGTCAAAAATCCCGCTGCTGACCTTTTCCAAATGTCCTATCACAATCGGCTGAGATTTACGCTTAACTTTTCTCACTTTCTTCTTCCTTTAGTATGAGTCAACCCTCTTAATTTTGCTGCAAACACAATCAACTTTTTTAAAAACGACTGGTTAATTGTCCTGCATCATTTAGCTATCAATAAAACTTTTGTAATCGCCGTATACGATTTATGCTGAAAGTTGAAAACGATTTCGTCTTTTTCGGAAACAGTCTCTTGTTCGAAAAATCTGTTTATTTTGTCCTTTATAAAATTTATATCCCTTTTGATCTTCCAGCTATCCTCGGGTTTTTGTGTATCGTGTAAGATAACAAATAACCTATTGTCTGCACCGAATCTTTGTGCCCCTTGGTTCTCATAAAGCCAAATCGCTAAATCTTTTGGTTTGGATACAGCATTTGCAGCATTGAGGTATCCAGCAGGCATATAAGTTGTCTTTAAATCAAAAGGCTGACCATCGAAAAATAAATCAATGCCTTTAATATTTTTTAACGTAGGTATGACTTTAGGGTGAGAGCTTATCAAATCTTCTATAATAACCGTCGTCCAATGGTTATACCAAGTACAGATAACATAATCTTTAACAGAACCATATAATTCATTTTCTACATGTGATAGGAGATTTTCATATCGATGATACTTTCTGACATACTGAACCTGGATTTTACTATCGAGCTGACCCTGCACTACTCCCCACTGGAACGTATTAACTTTGTGTAATTCCTTCAACAACTCATCATCAGAGACCTTGGCCTGCCGCTCCTTTGCTTTTTTTGAATATTGCTCCTTAATAAAAATATTAACTTTCTGAGAATCAATATTTGATAAAATCAATTTTTTAACAATTTCGTTAGCTTTCTTGCCCTCGATATTATTTGATTGGGCGAAATCTCTTAACAAAGGTGCTGGTATAGTCGCCAATTTTAAACGCAAGACTTCAGTACTGCTTAACAATCCCATTAAAGGCCTCACTTCTTTTTAAATAAGAAAATATATTCGTGTTTGAAGATGTAAAACCCTCCGACAAGCGCACGATATCTCCACAATTCTTTCTGATTTCGTTTGCCAAGAGTTTCTTCAAAGTTTTTGACGATTATGCTCTTCAGAATAAAACCTCTTTTAATAATTTCTTCCATTGTTAAAAAGCCCAATGGTATCCACTCACCTTTGGAGTATTTATCCCCAATAACAAGTGCGAAATATCGGCCCCTATCCAAAAATTTTGAGACGTGATCAACAACTCTGCTCATTTTTCCAAGGAAATCATCTACAGATCTAGCATTAGATAAATCTTGTGGTTTTTTGCTAAATTTAATGATGTCGAAATATGGTGGGTGCATAATTAGTAACTGCACGGTTTTTAGATCGTACTTCTCCAACACAGTTCCGTAATCTATTTCCGTGCTGTCGCCAACTATTACCTCGCTAACGGTGCTAAACTTGTTTGGCTCGCATTTTATCAAATTATTAGAGGTTTCAACTACATCCTCTTGAAGCTCAATCCCGATAGAATTCCTGCCTAGTCTTTGTGCCTCAATCAAGGTTGTGCCACAACCGGCAAACGTATCCAAAACCCATTCTCCCTTTTTCGTGTACCTTTTTATCATTTGATTTGGAATTTGAGGAATAAAGTTTCCCCAATAGCCAGCCGTGTGAACTCCAGACGAATCGCGCTTATTCAATATCCATAGACTATCCGTTATAATATCAGAGTACTCTTTCCATCGATTGATATTGATATCGTTAATTTTATTAGTCCTTGTCTCATTTATAGCTTTGGCTAATCGGTTCAGATAATATCTGCATCTCTCAAAGGTTTTCGCTTCAATTATCTGGTTCAATTCGTTAAATAAATACTGTTGATTTAACGTGATAGTGTCCCCATTTGTAGTAATATTAAATAGAATCTTTTCGTCACCGCTAAAATCCTTCAATTGGTTTCCAAAATCAAACACCAATTCTCTAACCTTTGCGATAGACTTTTCTTTTGAAATATCTTGTATTCTTTTTAACAACTCTACTTTGTTCAAAATCATAGTTCTGTTAGAAACGGGTAGATGTACTTCCGGAAATAAAGTTTTTGTTTTTTGATTTGAGAGCATATCTTTTTCCTGGAATTCTCTTTCTGTTGCCTTTGTTTTTACCATATTGTTACTTTTTCAGTATTATTCTGTAACATCAAAGCCTTCGTAAGTCCGCGCGACCCCCACGCACCAAATTACGGAAAAACCTATCCTTCGATTTCACTCAGGACCGGTTTGGTGCGGGGCAAGGCCACGCACTGACCCCCCAGGCAGGCCTGGGGGCTAAATATAAAACGCCGTAACCAACCCCGACCACCCATCCTTCGTTAATACTACGGAGGGCAGGCAGGTGTCGGGGCTAATCAACCCCCCAATAAATTGGGGGGCTTTTGGGATTGTTTTATCACTTCGTTTCTTGCAATGACATTTTCCATTTTGTTTCCCAATAACCCCCAGGCGGGCGGCCTGGGGGCTAAATATAACGCCGTAACCAACCCCGACCACAGGTGTCGGGGCTAAACGGCCTTAATGACCCCGACCACAGGTGTCGGGGCTAACAATCTTAATGACCCGCCAGGCAGGCCTGGGGGGTAAATATAAAACGCCGTAACCAACCCCGACCACAGGTGTCGGGGCTAAATGGCCTTAATGACCCCCCAGACAGGCCTGGGGGGTAAATATAACGGCCAAAACGACCCTTAATGACCCCGACCACCCATCCTTCGTTAGTACTACGGAGGGCAGGCAGGTGTCGGGGCTAATCAACCCCCCAATAAATTGGGGGGGTAAATATATCCTTTATGTCATTCCAATATTACGGCGGTTCTCCTTTCTGGCGGACTCGGTTATAGACTTCAAATAACCTTTCGGGTCCTGCTTAGATTTTAACCGGTCGATTTTCCTTCCGACATAACAGCTTAATAAAACTTCCACAGCGTCATCTAATCGCTTGTGGAAATTGCCTTTCTGCTCGCCGGCAGACTGTAACTGTGTAATACAACTGCTGACCTGCGGCGATTCTGTTTTAGCAAAGATTTCGGTCAGCTCAGGTTCAGGGTTAGTAATTAAAGTTTCAAACAGAATAGAAGCAATCTGCCTCAATAGCGGTATATCAAAATGCTCAAGAGAGACCTTTTTCATAACATTTTCAAAAAGCTTCGGCTCGTTGAGCAGCACTTCCAGAATTTCCCGCTGAGCGGTTGCAGAAAGGCCTTCGCCCAAGTCGATATGTGAGATAGTTTGTTTTTGCGCATCATAAGCTGCGGTCTTTGCGGCTGTTTTGACTCTTTTTCGTAATTCTGCATTTATCTGTTTGCTGTCAAGGCCAATGATACCTGAAAGCCGGTTAGTCAAAAGACCTCCCTCAATAGTATTGAGCGTGCCGGCATAGATTCCGGTAGCAATTGCCTGTAAAAACTCATCGATGGCGGCTTTTCGGCCAGCAAGGGTATCATCAGTATGGAATTTTTCTGTCAGGCGATTCCATTTGAACTGTATGACATCGACGGCATTGTCGAGCAATTGCTGGAATTTTTCTTTGCCATTGGTAAGCAGAAAATCACAGGGGTCTTTGCCCTGTGGTATGGAGGCAAGCTTGATATCTATACGCTGTGACAGACAAACTTCCAAGGCCCTATTTGCGGCTTCGATGCCTGCGGCGTCACTATCGAAGACGAGGACGACCTTTTTTGCGTACCGGCGCAGGATACGGCCTTGGCCGGCTGTAAAACTGGTGCCTAAAGAGGCGACAACATTGGTGTAGCCGAACTGGTGCGCCATTATGCAGTCGGTATAACCTTCGGCGACAACGGCGGTGTCCGTTGAGACAATCCGGTGCCGGGCGTGCTCGAGGCCGTAAAGAGAATTACTCTTATCAAATAAAACGGTCGTCGGAGAATTTATGTATTTAGCACCTTGTTCGCTCAGTGTTCTTCCGCCGAAAGCGATTACTCTGCCGGTGACATCAGTAATAGTGAACATCAGGCGGTTAACGAACTTATCCCTTCGGCTGCGCTCAGGACAGGCCTGATTCTGATTGGTGATAAGGCCTGCGTGCTCGAGGAGCTTTGTGGGGATATTTTTGGCCTTTGCAGCTCTGAGCAAGTCATCGTGGGAATCGATGGTCAGGCCGAGCTGGAATTTTTTGATACTCTCGGATGTTATTTTTCTTTTTTCGAGATAATCACGGGCGTATTTCCCTTTTTGTTTGTCAAAAAGATTTTTCTGGAAGTATTTAGCGGCCCAGGTGTTGACTCTTGCCAGCTCGTTGCGGTCAACTTCGTCAGACGGACGGCGAACAAGTTCCGATTTCCGACTTTTAGCCGGCAATCGGATTGACGCGCGCTGTGCTAATCTTTCTACGGCCTGCGGGAAAGAAAGGTTCTCCCGCATCTGAATAAATTTGAAGACGTCCCCGCCGGCACCGCAGGCAAAACACTTGAAGATTTGCTTGGCGGGGCTTACGTTCAGACTTGGGCGATGGTCCTCGTGAAAAGGACAGAGGCCGACCATTTCCCGGCCTTTTCTCTTGAGACTTACATGCTCGCCGATGATATCAACAATATCATTGGCCTGCTGGATTTGGGCAACTATGCTGTTATCGAATATCGCCGACATACTTACTACCGCATTTTTAATTGTCGCCTCTTCTGCAAGCTTACCGGCGACGGCTAAATGACCCCGCCCACAGCCATTCGACTTCGCTCAGGCCATGGGTGGCGGGGCTAAACAACCCACAGGGTAAATATTTTCGAGATTACTTTCCGCCTTCAGCGGATTCCTCGCAATGACCAAGAGTACGATTGATGTTAAGAACATATTAGCCCACCTACCCGTTGGTTTGTCAAGGCCTGCTATATAAATATAGGCGAAGTTGGCCAAAAGTCAAGTTTTGTTTGGAAATAGGCCTTTTAGTACTGATAAAGTGGTTTCTGAAAGCTTTAGACACCTGGTGGAACAGGACAGTTTTGAAGCTCGATGCCGGATACCGAAGGCGGACGAGTGTTATCAGGTAGAAGAGTAATAGTCAGGCAGAGTATCAGGCAATTATTTGTAATATGTCTTACTTGATAGCGAGTTTTAGTACTAATTGTTCTATTGCTACATTGGCTTTTGTCCGGCCAGTTTTAATTGCGTAATCGGTGGCTGCTAATTTTTGCAAAGCTGAGCCAATCTGCTGCAAAGTCATCTTGCCAAGCATTGCAAAAAAGCCGTCTTTGTTGCTCCAGATTCGTAATCTGCTCGTAATCTCATAAGGATTGTATCCCTTTTCAAACAGGACTTTTGCATTAAACATCCTGCGAAGAAGAAATGCAAAAGCTCCGAGGACAGTGTATTCAGCGGACCTGTCCTCTGCGAACATATTCCTTAAACGAACAATCGCAGCGGTGGAATCGCCGGCTGTACAGGCATCTATCACCGCAAAAGCGCCGTATATGCGATTATGCCCAATCAATGACTCTATGTGCTGCACGTCAATAAGTTTTTCGGCATCTGCAAAGAGCGCCAGCTTATCGACTTCACTATAAAGTTTTGGTAGTTCATCACCTGTGAACTCGACTAAAATTTCAGCAGCATTTTGAGTTAATTTTTTATCGTGTGCCTGGCGAGCATAATCAATTAAACGCCTCTGCAACTGCCGTCCTTTTGGCTGTGCTACCTTGATAAATTTACCGCTGCTGGCAAGCTTCCTGGCTAATTTTGTTCGTGTGTCCCAGCTGCTAACCGTGAGAATCAGGATGCCGGTAGGGCAGGGGCTCTCGAAATATTTTTCAAGTAACTCTCGATTTTGAGAAATGAATTTGTCAGCCCATCTTACAAGAACAACTCTCTTGTCGGTTAAGAACGGCACTGTTCGCAGCTCGTCCAGCACCTCAGAAATGGAAACATCTTTTGGGTCAGCATCAAACAATCCGGTCGGTCTTTGCGACGGCTCTATCAATTTATCGAGCAGCTGCTGACTATGGAAATTGACAAGAGATTCATCCTCTCCGGTTATGACATAAACAAACTCATTTTTTTTCTTCGTGCTTGTTTTACTTTTGGCCATTTTGAGCTCATAGCGGCAAAATGCGGCAAAGTGTTATCTCGATTTGCGAGTTTTTTTCCTGGTCTTTTCCTTGGCCTTTTTCTTTGGCTTTGTCGTGGCCTTTGATTCCAATTTGGGTTTTAGCTTCGGCGGAGGTTTTGATTTTGGCTTGGACGTTGATATTGGCTTCGCTTGAGATTTTGGTGCAGGTTTTCGATTATTATTGGTTTTTTCTTCCGTTCTGACTTTATCCGGTTCACCGACTATTTTTTCGGCTGCGACAAGCTTATCTCCGGATTTGAGCTTGATTAACCGTACACCTTGTGTATTTCTGCCAATCGAGCGGATTTCGTCGAGGCCGGTTCGAATAATCATCCCATTTGCGGTTATCAACATTAAATCATCGTTGCTCTGAACCGCCTCGAGAGCAACTACCTTGCCGTTGCGAGCGGTTGTTTTTATGTTTTTAAGACCTACTCCGCCCCGACTTTGCGGCCGGTAGTTTTCAAGACCCGTTCGTTTGCCATATCCATTTTCGCAGACTGTAAACAGGGCGGCTTTTTCCTCGACAATCACCATACCAACTACAGCATCGCCAGAACGAAGTTTGACGCCTTTAACACCCCTCGAGGCCCGTCCCATTGAACGAACCTGGCTCTCATTAAAGCGTATCGTCATACCATCGCGTGTGCCAAGCACAATATGGTCGTTTCCCGTTGTAAGCGTAACTCCAATCAAATCATCGTTAGGGTCGAGATTGATGGCAATAACACCTGTCGACCTCGGGTTGCCGTAAGCCGACAACTTCGTCTTTTTCACAATGCCGTTTTTCGTAGCCATAACGAGCTGCCGTTGATGCTTTTCGTCTTCACCATTGAAACTGCTGACATTGATTATTGAGGCAATCTGCTGATTTGTGAGTTTGAGCAGGTTGACGATATTTCTGCCTTTGCTTTGTCTGGACATGCTGGGGATGTCATAGACCTTCAGCCAGTAGCATTTGCCACGATTGGTAAAAATAAGCAGATAATCATGAGTAGAAGCAACAAAAAGGTGCTTTAGGAAGTCACCTTCTTTCGTATCTGAACCGATGATTCCTCTGCCTCCCCGCCCCTGCCTGCGGTATGTATCAATCGGCATTCTCTTAACGTATCCACTGTGGCTGACTGTAACTATAACTTCCTCTTCGGCTATCAAATCTTCGACGTCCAGCTGTTCAACTTCGGCTGCGATTTTTGTCCGCCTTTTATCACCATATTTTTCTTTTATTTCGTAGATGTCCTCACGAATAACATCCATAAGGATACTCTCATTGGCCAAAATTGCTTCGTAACCTTCTATTTGCTCGATAATGTCAGCGTATTCTTTGGCGAGCTTTTCCATTTCGAGGCCGGTCAATCTTTGCAGTTGCATCGTTAAAATCGCATCGGCCTGTGGACCTGTCAGGAAATGTTTGCCTTTGGTTTTTTCTTTAACAAAGGTCTTTGGCAGGATTTTCTTCAGCGTAGCCGCCTCGGCTAATCGCAGCGGCTTTTTCATCAGGTTTAGCTTTGCTGTCGGTGTATCGGGCGATTTTTTTATCAGCTCAATGATTTCATCAATGTCACTAACAGCTAAAATAAGGCCTTCAAGAATGTGGGCTCTGTTTCTGCATCTTTTTAAGAGGTATCTACTGCGCCTGCGCAGGACGGTCTTGCGATGGTCGATGAAACAACTGAGTATCTGCTTGATATTGAGAGTTTCGGGTCGGTTATTAACCAGCGCGATATTAGCAATAGCAAAGGTGCTTTGTAGAGATGTGTAACGGTAAAGTTTGTTTAGTGCAACCGTGGCGTCGGCATCTTTCTTCAAGTCCACGACAATTCGCAAACCATGGCGGTCCGATTCGTCCCTGACGTCGGCGATTTCACCAATTGTACCTTTGTGAACACAATCTGCGATTTTGGAGACAATCGTGGTCTTAACGACCATATAGGGTATCTCGGTTATGATTATCCTCTGCCGTCCTCTTTTGCCTGTTTCGATATCTGCTTTGCTTCGGACAGTCAAATGGCCTTTACCGGTAGTGTAGGCATCTACAATACCCTTTTTTCCGCAAATATTGGCGCCTGTTGGAAAGTCTGGCCCAGGCAAGCGCTTGATAATATCCTTGAAGCCGCAGTCAGGGTCTTCAATGAGCAATAGTAGCGCATCGCACACTTCAGCAACATTGTGTGGCGGGATGTTAGTAGCCATTCCGACGGCAATTCCGGTCGAGCCATTGACCAAAAGATTCGGGAATTTCGAGGGTAAAACCGTCGGCTCGGTGCGTGTTTCATCATAGTTCGGTACAAAATCCACCGTATCGTGGTTAATATCTTGGAGCATTTCCATAGCCGGCGCAGCCATTCTTGCCTCGGTATATCGCATAGCAGCCGGCGGGTCCGCATCAATACTGCCGAAGTTACCCTGCGGGTCAACCAATGGATATCGCATATTCCAGTTCTGGCCCATACGTACGAGCGTTCCGTAGGTCGCCTGGTCGCCGTGCGGATGGTAGTTACCGCCGGTATCGCCGACGATTTTGGCGCATTTGCGGTGTCTGCTTCGCGGGCCGAGACTCAAATCGTTCATCGCTACCAATATGCGTCTTTGCGAAGGTTTCAGGCCATCGCGAACATCCGGCAGAGCACGCGAAACAATCACGCTCATTGCATAATTAAGGTAAGAATTCTTGAGCTCATCGAGAATACGCATCTTCTCGAATCGCTCCTGGAACTGCTTAGCCTCTTTCACCCCGTTAGAAATTTTCCGTTTTCGCACCATAACTCTTATTAAATACCCTTAGGTACCCCGTCGCCTAATTTCTAACGGGGTTCATACTTCGTATCCTGTTTTTGCCACGAATTCTTTCACCGCCGAGCCCGCCGAGTTTTTTAAAATTTCAACTTCTTCTCGGCGGTTAATCTTATTTCATTGATGATACATTACTCCCAAAACCCCAAAAAGTCAACCCCGTTAGAAAATTCGTTTTTTTTGCACCTTACACCATATTTTTTAAGTACCCCGTCGCACTCGTCAGGACGACCCAGTTTCGCCAAAGGCTTCGCCGGCGGCGAGAGGCCCTGCCGTAGTCCCGAGATTTTCTAACGGGGTCAAGAAATAGAAATTTGAAATTGATAATGGTTCGACTCTTTCGACTACGCTCCCTTCGACTGCGCTCAGGACAGGCAAGACAGGCTTGCTCACCACAGGTTGCTCACCATCTTGAGCTTGTCGAAAGATTGACTATTGCTTATCGATAATTTAGATGGTATTCTATTGCTGGTAATTGGTAACTGGTAATTGGTAACTGGTAATTGGTAACTGGTGAATAGCTGTAGCTGTAGGGTGGGGTCGCAACCCCACCAATAACCATTTACTATTTAACCAATAACCATCTTTACTCCATTTAACTAAACCGAGTGGTAGTTTCATTATGGAATTATCGTGGCTAATGAGAATAAGAGTCGCTGCTGCGATGGCCACCGGGGCCATCCTGATAGGTATTCTCGGCTGGCCGTTAGCTGAGTCTGCTGAACCATTCGGGGCTGTGTCCCTGGCTGCCGGCAGTATAACTTCAGGCGGCTCCATAATCCTGGTGGTGCTGGCATTTTTAGCCGGCTTTATTGGTTATTTTCTTTCCTGGCCGTATGGCAGAGAGATTGGTATTTTGGCGGCTCCATCGGGCTTGGCTGTCCTGTCCCTGCGTACCGGCAGTATGGCAGGCCTGATGCAGCTAAATCCAACCTTTGCTCAACGTCAGGCACTATTTGCGACATTAAAATGGGAGCCGGTCTTCTGGCTGGCTGTTGTCGCTGCCGGATTTATCGGTGTTCTGAGCGGCCAAAGAATCTTGTCAGGGCCTGAGCTTGGTGAGACACCTGCCCCCGCGTCTTCCGACTCGAGTCGGGGCGGCGGGCGAGAAAAGTCTAACCCCAAAACAAAAATATACTTAAATGCAACAATCGGTGTGGTCGGTTCGGTCTTGATAGCACAATTGCTTATAGGACTATTTGCCCAGGACGTTAAAATATATGACCCCAAATTAGGTTCAGTTGTTGGCCAGCCGGAGGTCGGACAAATTGCCTTTGCAGTCATAGTTTCATTTGGGCTCGCTGCCTTTGTAGTCAAGGCGTTTCTAAATGTTAGCTATGTCTGGCCTACGATTGCCAGCGCTTTAGTAACTGCTTTTGCTATAACTGCTTACGTCAGGCAAGATGTATTACAGCATCTTGTTGTGCACCAACCAGGGGCGTATTTCTCCAATGCGGTTATTTCGATATTGCCGGTACAAATGGTGTCTTTCGGCACATTAGGTGCAATTGCCGGTTACTGGCTGGCTGTACGCTATAATTTTTGGCGAAAACACTCCGCAGGGCGCCTTACGGCGGAAAAATAGCAAAATAGGGGGCATTAAGTTGATCCGCCTCATGCGGATAAATTTGGCCCATCTTTTTTTAAAGTTTTCCTTTCACGTAAGTGCATATATTTTAAGCTGTTATGCATAAAAAGCCCAATAACTTATCTTTATCATCGCGACAAAACCAAAATTGGTTACTTTCGGTCTTGAATTTAGCCGAAAAATATAGGTGAGTTTACGTCTTGCCCCTGATTAAATCGGGGACCGGATGCTGTTTTAGTATAAGCCGCTACGGAACAATGGCATAGAAAAGCGTTTGGCAGGCAGTTGGGTGAACAGTTGATTAGGCCGCTTCGTAGAATATATTAAAACCAGCTGATAACTCGTGCTTCGTAGCGAAGGAACATCGCTGCTTCGCAGAGTAGCAAAGGAGTTGACAATGTTGGTTCTAAGTAGACAGAGAGATGAATCAATTATGATAGGCGATGATGTCAAGATTACCATCGTCGATGTCCGGGGAGATAAAGTACGCCTTGGTATAGCAGCCCCAAAGGAGATTCCAGTTCATCGCATGGAGATATACGAAGCGATTCAACGCGAAAAGAAGGAGAAAGAAGAGCAAGCCAAGGATGAGGTCGAACAAGAGCCCCCAGCTCCCGCGTCTTCCGATGCGAGTCGGGGCGGCGGGCAAGAGCAGCCTGAGAAGGTGGCCAAGAAACGGACAAAAAAAGAATCCCAGGAGCAGCCGGAAAAGCAACACCAACATCAGGAAAAGTAAAACACGCAGCCTGCAACAAAGCTTTATTCTCTGACCTAATCGAACAAACACATCAACTAAATTTTTTATGCGCAGGATTTTACCCGCCAAACGGCTGGCGGGTTTACATTCGCTTATATCGAGGTCCACCGCCGCCTTCCGGAACGGTCCATCTGATATTATCGAAGGGACATTTTCTCTGGCAAGTCTTGCAGTGCAGACAGTTTGACGGATTGGCTGGCTTTACCTCATCGTGGATGGTTTCATATACTCCCGCCGGGCAGAATGTAATGCAGGGACTGTTAAACAGCGGAGTGCATTTTATCCGGCAAATGTTTGAGTCGAGTATCTTCAGATGTGATGGCTGCTGGTCGCGATGCTCGGTTGCCGCCATCGCAGTAAAGGTATCCTTGTCGAAATTTTGATTAGGTTTGAGGCGGTACGCAGCTTCCGTCATCGCCTCGTAATCTTCTTCAAGCTTGAATTTCGGCAGCAGGCCGCCCAAAACCGATAGAGGCATTCCCTGTAAAGGCCCAAACTTCGCTACAGTCTGGCGAAAGTTCCTTGCCGAGGCCATTTCTTTAGCGATATTCGACCGGTTAACCAGCTCGGTATATTTGACCGCTGCCTGCCCCTGTGTGGCGAGTTCAGGATTATCGATAGTTTCAGCGATTGCCTTTGCCGCCTGGATACCTGAATCGATAGCGTTGTGCAGGCCTTTGATTTTGAGCATATTTACAAAGCCGGCACTATCACCCAAAATTACACAATTGCCTTTACCAATACTGCCTGTCTGCGGGTCTCTCGGTATGGCGTAGAAGCCACCTTCTGGAATCATCTTTGCGCCTGCCTCTACGACAGTGCCGCCATCGATAAATTTCTTTACAAATCGATGATTCTTGAAATTCGTCAGCGCATCCTGGACGTTAAAGTCACGGTATTTCCAGTCGGCGCCAACAATCATACCAACGGAAATATGGTCTTTGACCCCGGCATAGACAATGCCACCGCCGAACATTCCCGGCCCAATAAAGGGTGTCCAAACAGGATAGCCCATAGCGTGAACAACCCGGCCTGAAGTAAACTTATTGTATTGTTCAGGACTGACTTTGATAAGCTCTTTTACGCCGAGTGAGTAAAGCTGATTTGCCTGTCTCTTTAGGTTTGCTTTTTCAATAAATTTCTCCGTGACAAGCCCGTCGCAGCCCTCGGCAAGCACCACAAAATCAGCATTTACGACTTCTCCTTCGACGAAGTTCGGCTGCTTATTACCCTCTTTATCCAAACCCTGGTCAACGAGCTTGACGCCTGTTGCCTTGCTTGTTGATTCATCGAGCCCCGTTAGATACTTTTCCGAAATAGATGCTTTATGCCCAACATTACTTGTATCTAACGGGGCGAGAATAATATCTTCAGCTGCAAAGCCGGTAAGTACTTCGGCGCCGAGGCCCTTTGCAATTTGCCCCATCCATTTGGTGAGCTTGCTTGTCGATACGGAGTAGTCGCCTTTGTGAATCATCTGGCCGAAGCCAAGGCGAAAGATTTTGGCGAGTTTGACAGCAAAAAAGATGTTAAATGACAGCTTTTTGCCAAGCAAAAACATAATGTTGTCTTTGTCGATTTTGTTCGCCAAGACATCTTTTGCGGCATCAGTATCCTGCCATCCCGGCACAGCCGAGTCCAGCAGGGTATGCAACGGCTCGGCCTCTAAAACAGCGCCAGAGAGGTTGTGGTTGCCCAAATCGGCCCCTTTTTCAATAACACAAATATCCATTTGGGGCTTTATAACTTTGAGCTGTATCGCTGCCGCCAGTCCAGCCGGCCCAGCACCAACTATTAGAACCGACACCTTGTTATAGTCTTTATAGTTTGACACTTTTTATTCCGTTTCCAATACCTGAACCAACCGAGGTATTGTATCTTCTACAGTTCCGACGATATAGTAGTCGCACTGCTTAAATATCGGTGCGTTAGGGTCGCTGTTAATAGCAACGATTGTTTCGGTGTTTGCAACGCCTATCATATGCTGAATAGCACCGGATATTCCCAAGGCGATGTAAATTTTTGGACCTATCGAGGTGCCGGTTTGGCCAACCTGGTGGACACGTTCAGTAAAGCCCTGCTCCACCGCTGCGCGCGAGGCCCCTCTTTCAACCTGCGTATCTAACTTTTTACTTAAGCCGTCACAAAGCATACCTATGAGCCGTTCATAGCTGTCGCGGTTTTGCATGCCTTTGCCGCCGCTGACAATCACATCGGCACCAAAGCTCACCTCGCCCGTACCCAACTCTGTTTTTAGAATTTCCAGACTAATATCTTCATCGGAGAGCTGGACTTTGTGTTTGATGATATTACCAGTTCTCGAATTATCTGAGGGCAGCCGTTTCATAACACCCGGCCTGGCTGTCGCCATCTGCGACCTGGAATTTTTCGTGCGGATGGTAGCCATAACGTTACCACCTAACGCCGGCCTGGTCTGCAGTAGTGATCCTACAAGGCCATTTCGTGAATTATCTCTGATATCCAATCCGGTGCAGTCAGCGGTCAAACCACAGCCAACGCTGTATGAGACCATCGGCGCCAGCATTCTGCCTTGTGGAGTTGCAGCGTAGAGTACTATTTGCGGCCAGTAGGTGCTAACGCAATCGGCGATAGCTTTGCGATGTGCGGCGGGGTCAAATACCTTCAACAATTTATCCTCAATGAGGTAGATATTGTCCGCTCCTGCGGCAATTAGCTCTTTTGCCAGCGGCTCAATCTCGTAGCCGGCTACAGCAACTCCTACCCTGGTTTCCAGAGAATCCGCAAGGTCGCGAGCTTTACCGATAAGCTCAAACGTCGCCGGATGTACAGCGCCTCCACTGTGTTCGGCTACAATCCAAACCTCACCCTTAAAAGAGGTTTCAGTCAACTTGAAACCATTGAGCATATCCTCTAATGCCTTTTTATGAAATCGTCCCTCTACCGCAGTAAGAATCTTTTCTCTGCCTGCCTCATCAACTTGACTAACATCGGTAATGCCAAGTTCCTTGAGCTTATTAGTCAAGATTTCATAATCCTTCTGTTCCTTTTTTGTTCCCTCGAAGCTTCTGTCGAATTTATATGCCCGCTTTTTAGGTAAGATGTAACGAAGTGTTTGTGCATCAGTGCTTAAATCAGACTTGCCATTGCCAGCGGTAAAGCTGTCAACAAGGACTTTGGCTAATGACTGGGCGTTAGCAACCTGCTGGCGTTTTCTGGTACTTTTACCTGGCGGGAAAACTCGTATCACACTCGTTTTTGAACCGGAAACGCCGATGTGCGTTGCTTTGATATCGGCGCTGCCCCATTGAATAACCTCCGTTTTATTTGCCCATCTGGCTCGTGCAAATGCCGCAAAGAGAGGATACTCATGCCTGGCAACGGTTATCACAGCCGGTAGTTTCCTGGGAGTAGCCACCTGGCTGCCGCCGCTGATAATCCGGGTGAGTTCAAACCGGCTATTCTTAAATTCAGCGCCGGTAACATAAGCTATGCAGGGTAAAGACAGCTCCTCAGCGATTTGTGGCGGCACCTGAGCTGTGTCACCATCTACCGACTGCATCCCGGTAACCACATAATAATCATTGTCACATTTGAGTATATCTTTGACAATTTTCCTGATGGCAAAGGCCAGAGGATTTGCCGTAGCAACGGTATCTGCCCCGCCCAGAGCTTTGTCGGTCAACAGTACCATCGTATCAGCACATCTGCTCAGGGCGTAACGCAGGACATCTTCAGCCATCGGTGGCCCCATAGTTAAAGCAATGATTTTACCCTTTTGGTCGTTGCTGGTTTTCTTCATATAGTTTGCAAAAGCCAATGCCTGGGCGTCAAGCTCATTAATTACACTGGCCAGTCTGGTTCGGATGAGCGTGCCGGTCTCGTGGTCGAAAGCATTGTCAGTAATCTGAGTTACATCAGGAACCTGTTTTACTAAAACTATGTAGTCACTCATATTTGCTATCTCATATTCCGCGCTTAACTCTAAACTTTCGAGGAATACAACACCTTAGCTACCCAGCTATATGGTTATATGTGTGCAGCGATATTATTCAGAAAATAATAGAATTTTCAGTATATATTATTAAGGAGTATATATCAAATAAATTTATGTGAATATTGGATTTATACGCCTGATTCAACAACAGCATTTGTGGTTAAAAAGTTTGATTTAGCGATTGCTTTGTGTCATTGAATAATGTTTAATTGTGGTTTTAACCGGGCATAGAAAACAGAAACCCGATAATTAAGTAAGCCCGCCTGCAGCGGGGTGGAGGTTAAGAGAAATGACAGACTTGAATGCTTTAGCTGATGCAGTTATTAAAGGTGACCAAAGTACTGCCGTAGAAATCACCAGGGCAGCACTTGAAGAAGGTACTGCGGCTAAAATTGTCCTCGATGAGGGATTAATTGCAGGTATGGACATTGTCGGTGAGCGCTTCAAAAAGAGTGAGATTTACATACCAGAGGTGCTTATTGCCGCGCGCTCAATGAAGATGGCGATGGAGTTGCTTGAGCCGGAACTTGCAAAGGCCGGTGTCGAACCAATCGGAAAGTTTTTAATAGGAACCGTGCAGGGAGATTTGCACGATATTGGTAAAAATTTAGTAGCAATGATGCTAAAAGGGGCGGGCTTTGAAGTTGTTGACCTCGGTGTGGATGTCAGCCCCGAAAAGTTTATTGAACAAGCCAAGGCCACAGGCGTGCATTTAGTGGGTATGAGCGCGCTTTTGACCACAACAATGCCCGGGATAGAAAAGACTACAAAGGCACTGCAGGAAGCCACGGTTTCAGTCAAGATTATGATAGGGGGGGCACCGGTTACACAGGGTTATGCTGACAAGATTGGCGCTGATGGCTACGCAGCCGATGCCGCAACAGCCGTCGATGTGGCCAAAGAGCTCATTGCTTAAAAAACGCGAACAAATTGAGCTTCGGGCTTCGATGCTGAGTTCAACCGAAGCGCTCACGATGAATTGATGCGGGACAATGCGGGCCTTGTAATGACAACGTGCGCAGGATTTCAAGAAAGCAAACTAAAACTGGAACTATACACTATTTAGGTTTGAAGCCCTTGACCTTACCGCTGGTGTATTTAGAACAGGCCTTTTCCAAATCCACATCGCTTATGTTTGCCAGCGTACAAAGCCAGGCAAACACATCGGCAAATTCTTCCTCCTTATTGTTTTTGTCATCACCGGAAAGGGCGGTAGCAAGCTCTCCCACCTCTTCGATAAACCACATAAACGTGGCAGGGACGCCTCTTTCCTTGTCCCGCTTTTTGTATTTTTTGGAGATTATCTGTTGAAATTCGCTAATATCCATCTTCATTAGGCAACTACAGCGTATAGCAGACACAAAAAAACCTCCGCTATACGCTATTTTCTAACCTTCCAGTAAATTTGAGAGCTTTGTTTTTTCAAAAACACTTCTGGCCTGAGCAATTGCTTTTTCGTGGACCTTCTCGGCCCGCCTGCTGAATCTCTCTGTCTGTGCTTGCTCAGCCAGGTACAACTTCCTAAGCATTGGCCCGTCAACAGCTTCGATAATCTCTAAGATTGTGATTCTTTGTGGTGGTTTGGCAAGAGAGAATCCACCGCCAGGCCCTCTTTTGCTGTTCAAAACATTTGCTCTGACCAATTGTTGGAGAATCTTGAGCAGGTACTCCAAAGGTATATTATATTTCTTAGATATATCCTGAGACAGAATAATCTTTTTATCCTTATGTTGTGCAATATAACCAGCCGCCAGTAGTGCATATCCTGTGGACCTACTAATTCGCATTTCACTCTCCTTTGAAACACACCAGAATTGGCAAAAGTACTATTTAGCCAATATGAAGGTGCAAGTTAATAAAAATGTAGCCAAAATATGGTTTCTACAGTAAGGTTAAGCCCTTCTTGATACTCCTTTTTGTCTGAGCGTTCGTTACGGCGTGGCGTGCCATAGTCGGGAATGCCCAGCCGTAGTCCCGAGATAGTATAAACCAATCACCCTATTACTGTATAGAGACTCATTGTATTTATTATTATTATTATATACTTCAGTATTGCAAGAATTTTTATCTCTGAAATGCACAAAATCTGAAAAATTCAGCAAAATATCACTGAATTATAAAAGTGCTTTCAGAAAATGACAAGGGGTTCCAAAATTTTTTCCCAAGTTCGCAAAAAACTTGACATATAAGTCTTTCTAACATAGGATTTCGATGAAATTTTTCTTTCTAAGGAGATTGTTATGGCTGAGATTAGACCAAGGATAAGCGTCGAGTATTCCGAAAATGCTACAATAGTTGCTTTCATCGACGAAAAAATCCTCGAGGAGATGGACATTCGGGCACTTCAAGAATCGATTATGTCCGTTGTTGACCAGGCCGACCGCATAAATCTGATATTAGATTTTGGCAATGTCCGATTTTTATCCTCCGCCGTCCTGGGACTCTTAATAAGAATCAGCAAAAGAATTTACGAGCGCGATGGCCAACTAAGATTTTGCAATATCAATCCAAAAATCTACGAAATCTTCAAAATAACTCGGCTGAACAAGATATTCGATATTTACAAAGACATCGAAAGTGCAACTGAAAGTCTATCTAATGAGAGTGGCTAAGTGCCTTTTCTGTTTTGCTCACAAGTGTAAGGATTGGCCGACAATCTGGGCACAACTCACTAATCTTGACTCCGCCACACGGACGGCGGATAAATGTCGTCAGACAAGTTTGATAAATAACCTTCACTTATCTGGACTAACCGGAGAGTTCGGGAAAGTATAAGATTATGGCGTCAGGAGCGTCAATTAGCAGTTCAATTGTTGTTGAAAGCGTACCATCTGCTATTGTCGAGGTGTGCAGAGAAATCCTATCGAAGCTCGAAGAGTATAGCTTCAGCAAAGAAGATGTTTTTGCCGTCCATTTGGCTTTAGAGGAGGCTTTCAGCAACGCCATCACGCATGGCAGCAAAATGGACCCCGGCAAAGAGATTAGAATTGACTATTCCATGGACTCAGATAAGATTAAGATTTCTGTGGCAGACCAGGGCGATGGATTTAAACCGGAATCCATACCAGACCCGCGATTTGGAAAAAAGCTTTATGAGCCATACGGCAGAGGGCTTCTTCTTATGCAATCGTATATGGATGTAGTTGGATTCAACGAACAGGGTAATATCGTACATATGGTCAGATATAAGGAAAAACCTCCTCTAAGTAGAAGCCAGGTGCAAATACAGGCATAATTAACATGGTTTCTTGACAACAGTATCAAGGACGGAACCCACAATGGATAGGTATAAATAAGTGAGGAATGTTTAATAGAGTTCTTATCATTTACGGTTGTTTGTTTATCCTGGGCGGTTGTGTATATAATGATGAACCGATGCCCAGGATTGTATATTCTGTTCACCCCGAACCAAAAATCGTTCAGCCAGAAGTTACAAAAACAACTCAAACTACTACGCAAAGCATTCCAGCAGATTGGCTACCGCCTTCATATCTGGAAAAGGAATGGACAGCTATAGTAATACATCATTCAGGAACAACAAGTGGAAATGCAGCCATATTTGACGAATGGCACAGGCAAGGCAATCACTGGGAGGGGGTTGGCTACGATTTTGTTATAGGAAACGGCACCGATAGCGGCGATGGCCAGGTTGAGGTCACCTTTCGATGGCGCCGGCAGCAAACGGGGGCACATTGCAAAACTCCGAACAACTGGGCTAATAAAGATGCAGTTGGAATTTGTCTGGTGGGTAATTTCAATCACACCATGCCCACCGCTCGTCAGATGCAGTCTCTTGTGAGACTCGTCCGCTTTTTGCAAAACCGCTACGGGATTGCCAAAAGCCGTATTTACGGCCATAGCAACACACCGGGAGCAGGAGTAACCGACTGTCCCGGTAAAAAGTTTCCGATGACAGAACTAAAATCACATATCGAGCGTTAGAGCCTACCCTCACACGGTTTGTCGATTAGCATTGCTTGGCCCTCGTGGCTCGCAGGTTGCAGGGGGGCTAACCAAAATTCTGTATTATTTCTTGGTTTTGAAGTGTCTGTCGGCGAAGTCGAGAAAGTGCTGCCGGTCATAGTTGGTGAATGTGAAGGCGATTATTTTTCAGGCATATCGGCCGGTTTGACCGCCGGTGCTTTTAGGTATCTTTGGGCGAACGTCAGGAAGGTCGGCCAGTTCGGACCGGATGAGTGTCCGTCATGATGCTGGCGAAAGGCGATGTCACCATCGATTAACGGTGTCCCTGTCGGCGGAAACTCCGTAGTCCCCATATCCTTTTTGCCTAAGAGCTTATAAACCGGTCCGGCAGCGGCTGCGGCCATGAACATGCCTTTGGCATCCACCCATCCATCACCGTTGGTTATTCCGGCGCTAATGAACACAGGCCGCGGGGCGCACAAAGCAATCAGTTCGTGAGAATCCACCGGCAAATCATTCCAGTTAAGCGGGCCGGCATATTTAAGAAAGTTACCAGCCATCCAATGGTACTCGCCTGAACTGGCGAGGTTTTCCACGATTTCGCCCCAGTTGCGGCGGTGAAGCTTTGCGCCGCCTTCGCCGGAGGAACTGACGAAGGCAATAGCGAAACGCGGGTCATAAGCCATAGCGACGATAGCAGCTTTACCGTAACGCGAGAGACCTTCAAGACCGACTTGCTTTACGTCCACGGATTTGTCAGTCTCAAAGTAATCCAGAGCGCGGCTGGCGCCCCAAGCCCAGGCACGCAGCGCACCCCAATCATCCGGCTTGCGAGGCTGGCCTTTGTTGCACAGTCCGATGATGCCTTGGGTCAGGCCACCGCCATTGTCTGCCTGAACGCTGGTAGGAATGAGGATGGCATAACCCCAGCCTTTGGCGAGAACCTGCTGTTTCCAATCGTCGAAACCGCGAGGGATTCTTCTCCGAAATTTCGACATATCGAAACTTAATTGCATTATCACCGGCACCGGGCCTGCGGCATCTGCGGGGGTGGTCAGCGTCAATTGGATATCAACGGTGATAAGCGGATAGGAGGAATTGTCAACATGGCCAACGAGGTGCTTTGTGATGGTAGGCACGGCGCCGCTCGAATTGCTCGTCGTGGAGGTCACCTCCCAATTCACCTTAGGTATGTCCTTGGGGATTCGGCCATAGATTTCCCTGTTGAAATCCTCCACGATTTCCGAGCGGCGCTGGTTCCACCATATCTCAGGCGTTGTGACCTTTTGGCCATTCTTCAAGACCAGCGGGTCCGGCAGGTTCGGATAAGGATTGGCCTTAGCTTCGTCATAATTGGCGTAATTTTTGGACTGGGGATTCATTCCATTCCTGCCCGGCCTTAGAGATGTTATATGCAGAAGATTCATCATCCTTTTATGGTCCTGCTCGGCGGTCAACCGCACCGGTGGAGACTGATGCGCCTTTGCGGAAAGAACACAACCGGAGAACACGAAGAATAGAAACGCAGCGATTTTCAATTTCATAAATCGACTCCTATATTACATTGTTGGGGGGTTGGATTTAGTCTTACGTCGCCATTGGTTGCTGTTCGCACTTCATGATGAATAATTTCGATTCCACTAATTTTGGAATCACTAAAGTTTTTGTTATACCAATTACTGAAGAGCAGTATATTGAGTCCACGAGTCTCAAAGTAGTCGAGAGCATTTAGCTTTAGATTGTAATCGGTATGACGGGCCTGGCTACAACCGGGAAATACAAGAACATTTGTTTCGGTTAGAAAAAGCGCTAATGCCAACATGCTTTTAGAAGGCAGTTTATGGGTATTCATTGTTGATTGCTCGGAATAATAATTTTATCAGTAAAATAGGGCTTCTAAAAGCAAGACGCAACTATTTTTTGCTTATTACTTTATTATCAAGCATTTACGCAGGTCCGACTCCACTTTTGTTAGATTGATTGAGGGCTTGGTATCCTGAGTGACAAGACTTGTTCGGCGAAGTAGTAAAGGCAGCGAAAAACTCTGCCTACGATATGCAGGGGCAAGCTGAGTCCTATAAATCAGCCGACAAGTTCAGCAAATGTTTTTTTCGGCACAAATCGGCTGCGATTGCGGCAGTGGCGTAAGCTATCTTGACGAGTAAGGCAAGTCACAGGCCGATTATTCCGATGCTACTTTGCGAAGTGGCGTTTCCATTCTCCACAGCCCCTGAGGGGTGAAGGACGAAATACGAAGGTTGAATCGCTACGTAGCACGAGAGTCTTTGCTGGTAACATTATTCTAAAAACAAATAAGGAGCTGGCCAAATGGATATGTACGACTCGTTAGTTACTCGCGGCTGTGTGCTGAATGAGCAAATTGCACGTCAGATATCTGACATTCTGTCCGAGAAGGGGCCGACTATGGCAATTATCGATAGGCAGGGCAACTGCTGGCCAAGCGACTCCGAAAGGTTTTCACAGTTAAATATCAACGAGACATTTTTAAAAGAGCTTTGTGATACAATTGATGACGGCGCCGAGCCGGTTGTAACCCAAGCAAACGATTACAGCATCATTGCCACACAACTGACCACCGACCGGACTAATTGCGGCTACGTGCTTATTGCCTTGCCACAATATACACCTGAGTCCATATTGATAAACATCGATTTGATTGAGATGCTTCTCAATCAAGTCGGCATGATAGCCAACCTTATCGAAAAGAACAATCTACTTCACGAACTTCAAATGAAACACTACAGTGAGACACCCTCAAATTGACTTTGTTTCGCTCGCCGTGCTGCGCACTTAGCGCAGCAGGCACACCTGTTATTACTTGCCCATCGCGTCTTTATATTTAATCAGCATTAATTGAAGTTTTTTTTGCCTTTACGGGGACGATTGATATAATTAGCACATAAATTAACATTGAAACACTAAATACTATTTTTCCTAAGCTAACAGGTTGCAGAAAAAGTGAAATTCCAGGTTTTTAAAAACGGCAAAATTGTTGATAAATTCACACCATGTGGTGCATATCTGTTCGGAACGGATGGAATAGGTATCCGCCGGGCTAAATTTGCGTTCAAAAACTCACTTTTACAGTGCGAAAAACCAAGTCTGGAAACAACAGGGCTGGCGTTGCTGTGGCCTATAGAGGGTTTTGGGAAAGTCCTTTTACCGACAACCTGCCTGCCCGAAAGGAAAAGCCCGTACAATCTAAACGTCGAGATAACACGGGCAAAGCTAATGCAAATCATCAACAAGCGAGAGGACTGGTCTTTTTTCGACCAATTAGAGAGTTTGGAAGATATCTCTAAACATGCCCAGCTTCTGCTTACTCGGGCGATTCAAAACATAAAGGACCCGCCGCTGGCCTCAAAATTGGCAGACGAATCACTCGAAAAAGCTATAGTTTTTTCTGAGGATCTGACAATAAAACAGGCAGAATCTCTTTTTGAGGCGAGGAGCAAGGCCCACGGCTTCGGCCGAGGATGCCTTGGTTGCAGAATAGACCCTATGCAAATTGATAATCCTGGATATGTTGAGAAGCTGCTGGAGTTGTTTGGCTCTGTAACAATACCAATAAACTGGGCACAAATAGAACCTAATAAAGGCAACTACGATTTTTCAACGCTTGATGTTTGTATCGAAGCTCTTGCTAAAAAGAAACTGGCATTCGGTGCAGGCCCATTGCTTTGTTTCTCGAAGGAATATCTGCCCGAGTGGTTGCTCGGCAGCAAAGCCGGCTTTGAAAAGATTCGCGATACTGCGTATCAATTTGCCTCAAGGGTGGCAGTTCGCTACTCAAACATCATCCGGGCGTGGTGTGTTATAAGTGGCCTGAACGTATTTAACCATTTTGGTTTTGACTTCGAGCAGGTTCTGGAAATGACGCGTGCGGCCAATATGGCCGTAAAAGCCGCCAGTAACAGAGCCCTGAAGATAATAGAAGTCAGCAATCCATGGGGTGAATATTATGCAACGACGCCCCATACCATTCCGCCGTTGGTATATATAGATATGGTTGTGCAGAGCGGTATTAATTTCGATGCCTTTGGGGTGCAGATGAAATTCGGGAAAAATCAACCCGGTATGCACGTCAGAGATATGATGCAAATATCGGCGATTTTAGATTATTTTGCGCCTATAGCAAAGCCGCTGTATATAATCGCTGTGCAAGTTCCAAGCCAAAATGGCGACGGCTTACAAAATCCGGAAGTCGCCGGTATATGGCACCAACAGTGGAGCCAGACCAGACAAGCTCAGTGGCTCGAGCAGTTCTATAAAATAGCGCTTAGCAAACCTTTTGTTGACTCAGTAACATATTCGAAGCTCACTGACACAGCCGATAGTACCATCGCCTACAGCGGATTATTGACCGACCAGCTCGAACCGAAAAAATCGTTTCGTGCCCTGAAGAAACTTCACGGTGCTATCTTCACTCGTTAAATAAATCGTGGCTCGTAAATCGTGAATCGAAAGAGTAATGCAATACGAGATACAGTATGGCAGAAACCAGACAAAAAAGGATTCAATCATTTGCGTTCGTTATCAGTATAGTCGTAGCTGTTTGCTTTTCCTGGTGTTTTGTTGCGAATCCTGCAGGGCCTGAACAATCATACGAAATCAAGTTAGACGAGAGAATAAATCCAAACAATGCACCTATAGCTTCTCTGGTAAGATTGCCCGGCATAGGTATGTCGCGGGCTGAGGCAATAATGGCTTACCGCGAGAATTTCAGCAAAAACAATAGCAACAGTAGGGCCTTTCGGAATTGCGACGATTTACAAAAAGTCAAAGGCATAGGCCCAAAGACGGCCGAAAATATCAATCAATGGCTGAAGTTTGAAAAGAAGGAACCCAGCCGGTCACATATACAAGGACTCGTTAAGGAGAGGCATTGAGGTGGCCGAACTGGACTTTAGCAGATTACCCTCGTATCAACCTCGCCGATTTGTGCCGGGGGAGGCCAATCTGACTGATATTGAACAGGTAGTGTCACTTTACCGAAAACTTTTGGCTTGTGAAATTGGCTCTGTTGAGGAACTTGAGACTTTCCTTCTGGACCGGTCGGAATTAGATGCTGCAGTACACCAGCAAGGTGCTATCCTTTACATTCGCATGACCTGCCAGACCGATGACCCAAACCGGGCCAAAATGTACAAAGATTTCACGGAGTCCATCCAGCCAGCAGTTAAACTGTTTACTAATCAGCTTGACTGTAAGTATCTGGAGGCCAGCAAGCGATTCAAGTTAGACGAAAAACGCTACGAAGTATACAGCCGGTCGATTCATACAGATGCCGAACTATTTCGAGAGGAGAATGTCCAACTTCAAACCCAAGAAGCGCTGCTTCGTCAGGAATATCAGACCGTTTGTGGTGCAATGACGGTCGATTTCGAAGGTGTTGAATACACCATGGGACAGATAAGAAAATTTCTGCAGGAGCCGGACCGTCCATTGCGGGAATCAGCCTGGAGGGCTGGCTGTGAACGTTGGTTTGCTGACACCGTGCGCATTAATGAAATCTTCGACAAGATGCTCTTGCTACGTAATCAGATTGCTTTGAACGCTGGATTTGACAATTACCGCGACTATAAGTTTTGCGAGTATCATCGTTTCGATTATACCCCTGCCGATTGCAAAAAATACCATGAAGCTGTCGAGCACCTAATCGTTCCTTTGCTTGCTGATATTGTTGAAAACAAACGTGGCCAAATGAATCTTTCTACAATGCGGCCTTGGGATTTCGATTTGGTGTACCCGGTGGACCCAAAAGGTCGAGCTGCGCTGAAACCATTTGGCAGGATAGATGATTTTACTTATGCGATGGTGGAAGTTTTCCACCGAATCGAGCCCGAATTTGGTGCTCAATTTCAGGAAATGGTTGAGATAGGTTTGTTGGATATAGCCAGCCGCAAGGGCAAAAAACCTGGAGGATATCAAAGTACCCTCGATGAGGCCCGAAAACCCTTCATTTTCATGAATACTGTAAATAGCAACGAGGATTTATTCACACTGCTGCATGAAGGAGGACATGCCTTCCATACTTTGGCTTGTACCCATGAACCACTATTAGCTTATCGTTGTGAAGGTATACCCATAGAGTTTGCCGAAGTTGCTTCGATGTCGATGGAGCTACTTGGGACTGCACATTTATCGGTTTTCTATAACGAACAGGATATTCGGCGTTCGTGGTGTTACAAACTTGAAGGGATAGTCTCTATTCTTGTTTGGGTTGCTGCTATCGATGCTTTTCAACACTGGCTATATGAGAATCCGGGCCACAGTCATGACGACCGTATCAAGGCATGGATAAAAATACACAACCGATTCGTCGGCCGACTTTGGGACTGGTCGGAGCTGGAGAAAGAGCACGGATATCTTTGGCATCGGCAGAATCATATTTTTGAGGTTCCTTTATACTATATCGAGTACGGTATTGCACAGTTAGGTGCGTTGCAGCTATGGCTTCAGTATAGAAAGGATGCTTCAGGAACCCTGTCCAATTTTCGCAAGGCCCTGGCTCTGGGTGGGTGTAAACCATTGCCGGAGCTTTTTGCAGTTGCGGGGCTTAAATTTGATTTTTCTGAGGGAACCATCGCGCCTTTGGTTGAGGCAGTGGCGAAAGAATTGGAAAACTTACAGGAATAAGTATATATTATATTTTTATGGCTGTAACGTATTGGGCCAATTATGTAAAAAACAGCAACCAAAAGGTAGAGAGAACAATGGATGAGTGGGAAATTGATAAGCCGCTTGGGCAATGTTACGGCACCGGAAGAAAAATCGAACCCGGCGAAGAATACTTCGGCGCTCTGGTAGAAACAGACCAGGGGCTGTTGCGGCGGGATTTTTGCGCCGACTATTGGGACAGCGAGAAACCGAGTGTATTTTGTTACTGGAAAACAAAGCTTATCCCCGCCGGCCAGAAAAAGCCGATATTCGTTGATGACGAGATGCTGATGGCCTTTTTCCAGCGTCTGGAAAAGGAAAGCGAGCAGGAAAAAATAAATTTTCGCTTCGTACTGGCCTTGATTTTAATGCGAAAAAGACGTCTGAAATACGACTCTTCAAGAACAGAAGACAACAGGGAAATCTGGCGATTGAGAATAACAGGCGAGAGTGATTTCGTAGAGGTGATAGATCCCAACCTTGACCAGCAGCAAATTGAACAACTAACCTCGCAGATAGGTGAGATTCTACAGACAAACTTATAGAAAGTGAATTATCAGCATTACAACCATCGATCGTTCATTGGTTTTGCCACGGTGATACTAATTCTTACCGGCTGTGCACCCGAAATACGAGAGCCGGTACTGCTCTCTCCGGTTAAGAGATCCAGCACCGAGGCTTTATCTATTCTGAGGTGGCGCTCAAAAAATGTACCGCCACTCAAAGCCAATGGCCGGTGCCGCCTACAGTATTATATCGATGGTAAAAAATATAAAGAAAACTTCTCTGTGAAACTCTGGGTCAATCCTCCAGGTGAAATCTATCTGCAAGGTGATATCGCCTTTGACCCGAAGGGACTTATTGCCGGCTCAAATAAACACGAATTTTGGCTGGCAATAAAGCCAAAAGAAATTAACAGCTATTGGTGGGGCAAATGGGCCGAGGAAACTTCTGGCCAAAAGCTGATGCTCAGCCCTAAAATGGTGCTTGAAGCCCTTGGAATTGCCGAAATTGGTGGTGAGGGAAACTGGTCTTTATCGAATGTTGACCACTACGATGTACTATCAAAACGCAACGAACGGGCAACAGTAATCAAAAAAATATATATTTATAACAGTCGTGATTACCTGATTAAAAAAATCGAATACTTCGATGCCAATGGCCAGGCTGCTGTTGTTACAGAACTGGACAAATACAAAAAGGTTCTAAATGACTTTCCGCCTTCGCGCGAGGGACATAGCCGCTTCGGCGGAGTCCCTTTTGTGCCAACTTTTATAAAGATTATCACCTGTATCGACGGCAAAGAAGAAGATTCAGTCCGAATTACTCTTGGCTCTATAAAATCAATGAACTTTACCGATAAGCAACGCAGGCGTCTGTTTACTCGTCCAGCCCCACGAGGTTACAAGCACGTTTACAAAATCGTTGATGGCAATATTATTGAACAACCGCAGTAAATGATAAGTAATGAGAGCGTCTATCCCGGATTTTTCAAAGCCGTAGAGGGTATAGAGAATCAGAGAATTAGTTGATTAGTGAATTGGTTAATTGTGCGGAGAATGTAAAATGTAGGGTGGGCTTTAGCCCACCAAAATCCTGATTGAGATTGCCACGGCTGACTTCGTCAGCCTCGCGATGACGTAGAGACATACCCTCGCGTCATTGCGAGGAGTCCGGCACCAATTCTTGGTGACGGACGACGAAGCAACCTCATCATTATACGCCATCAGCTATTTTAATGGAGTTTATTTTATGAGCAGGACTAATCTAAGAGAGAGAATTAAACAAGGCCTATTTCTATTAGATGGGGCGATGGGTACTCAGTTAATTGCAAGCGGAATTGAAGTGGGCAAGTGCAACGACTATCTCAATATCGAATCGCCTGACATCGTTTCTAATATCCACAAGGCCTATCTTCAGGCAGGCAGCGATGCCATACTCACAAATACGTTCGGAGCCAATAAATTTGCTCTTGCCCGGCACGGCATTGCCGAAGAGGTTGAAAGGATAAATACCACAGGTGCAAAAATAGCCCGACAAGCAGCAGGGCGGGACAGATATGTTCTCGGTGATATTGGTCCAAGCGGAGATTTTCTAAAACCTCTGGGAGATTTAGAGCCGAAGGACTTAAAAGATGCCTTCGTCCAGCAGGCAAAGGCGCTTTCAGCAGGGGGGGTGGATGGTTTTATAATTGAGACGATGACCGCTCTTGATGAAGCGGCAATTGCAATCGAAGCCGTAAAATTAGTTTGTGGTGATTTGCCTGTATTTGCATCATTTGCCTTTGACCATGCCGGCGGAGATTACCGAACTATGATGGGACTTGATGTCAAGTCAGCAGTTTCAAAAGCTCTTTCTCTGGGTATCGATGCTGTTGGCTTTAATTGCGGCTCAGCAACACTTGATGAATATATTGAACTAGCAGAAAAGTTCGTTTTGGAAATTATGGTATTAGAGAAAATCCGAGCGACGAGCGACCCCACTTCGCTAAAGCTACGCAGGGCAGGCGAGCGACGAGTGACGATTTACGCTGAGCCGAATGCGGGAAAGCCGGAGCTGGTTGATGGAAAAGCGGTTTACAATGTATCGCCTGAAGATTTTGCCTTGGCTGCGGAGAAAATACACTCGCTCGGCGTAAATATCGTCGGCGGCTGCTGCGGAACCACCCCCGAACACATCGCAGCCGTCAGCAAGAAACTGAGAGTTGGCAATGAATAACGAAAGACAACAAAAGATGGTTGTTGTCATGTCGAGCGTAGTCGAGACATCTGCGTTGCGCGCGATACTAACTCTACAAGCCATCGCTAAGGTCACGCCAATCAGGGTTGGCCTGAACGATTAGTCGCAATTTCTTATCTCGCCTCCAGTGTTTGACCTGCTTTTCTCTCGCAATCGCAGAAATGGCATCGCCAGACGATTCGACATAAACCAGCGTGTTGATTTTATAGCGATGTGTAAAGCCATCAACCAATCCGGTCTTATGTTCCCAGACTCTTTTGCAGATATTGTTGGTGAGTCCTACATACAAAGTGCGCGATTGGTTGGACATGATGTAAACATAGTAGGTCTTGCTTCCAGACATACGCACATTGTAGAAGCAAATACCCTGCGAAGCCAGATTTCTCGACTCCGCTGCGCTCTGCTCGAAATGACGACTCCTCCAATCACATGTGTTAGCGTGCTAAGATATCAAGCTTTGAGGAATTTTGCGATTTGTTCGATGGTTTTGTTAGTTGCACCCTGGTTCCTCTTTATAACTTCTCGGCCATTATGAGCAATCTTCCGGGCAAAGTCCGGCTTGCTAAGGCATTTTCTCATCGTATCTGACAATTCCTGCTCGTCTTTGACCATAATTGCACCATCGTCAGCTAAAAGTTCATTAACGGTCTGTTTGAAATTGAAGGTATAAGGCCCGAATATCGTGCATTTGCCTAAAGCCGCCGCCTCCATCATATCCGACCCACCCATCGGAACCAGCGACCTGCCGACAAAGATTATAGTCGCCAGCGAATAGAATTTTCGCAGGTCGCCCATCGTGTCTCCAAGAATAACCGACTCGATACTCGATACTCGATACTCGATTCCCGATACCTGATTCTCGATTCCCGATTTTCGATATTCGATTTCCGATTTCTCTGTGGTCTCTGTGGCTAACTTTTTTACCTGGCTGTATCTAATAAGCTCAAAGCCGGTCTGTTTTATCAGTTGTGCAACCTCATCGAATCTTTCTGGTTTTCTTGGTACTATTACCAGCCGAAGACCGTCGAAACTTTCATCCTGAATTAAGCCCTTAAAAACATTAAGGATGATTTTTTCTTCGTCAGGGCCGGTGCCGCCGGCAACCCAAAGTCTTCTACCCTCAATAACGTCATTGCGAGGGAGCGAAGCGACCGAAGCAATCTTATCAACTGGCTTTGAGATTGCCGCGCCCTCACTTTGTTCGGGCTCGCAATGACACGAAATATTGAGCTGTTGAGCAAGTTCATCTGTGCCTTCAACCTTATCGGTGATTTGAGCCGTATCATATTTTAGTGAGCCGGTTACAACGACTGTCTCACTCGGACAACCAATTTCCTTGAACCGCTGAGCATATTCCTGCGTCTGAGCAAGAACGAGACTGACTTTTTGGAAGATTGCTTTAGCAATCGGCTTTATTATTTTATATCTGGAGAAGCTTTTATCGCTTATTCGGCCATTGATTATAACAACGGGTATGTTTAGCTTCTGTGCGATTTGAACGAAATTTGGCCAGACCTCCAGCTCCATCAAAAGGCAAATCGCCGGCCGAATAATGTGAAAGGCACGCCGCATTATCCAGGAAAAATCAAAAGGGAAATAAAAAACATTTAACCTTTTACCGAACAACGCATTCGCACGGGCAAAGCCGGTATCGGTAGTGGTGCTTATAGCGATTTCAAAATCACCGAATCTGTCCTCAAGCTCCTTTATAATTGTCCTTGCAGCATTAACCTCTCCGACACTTACGGCGTGCAGCCATATACATTTTTTTGTGGGACTTTTGCGAGTGAGCTTCCCAAACCGCTGCCCCCAGCCGCCCCGGTAGCGCTTATGCCTCACAGCACGATATATAACCACCGGGCTATAAGCCACCGCAGCCAGCAAATATACAAAATCTATTACAATTCTCATTTGTTTTTTAGTTTTTTGCCACAGATTTCACTGATGGTAAATGATATTTGTAAATCTTTAGCTTGTCAAACAATCGCTGAATTTGTGGAACTTGAGATGATTCTCAGCCCAAAAACGAGAATTTAAGGTGCGGTACTTTCGAGCCAGTGTTGAGCCAGTACGGCAAAATCAAGGAAGTTGATCCTGGCGTCACCGACCATATCGGCTTTTGAATTCCAATCTGGTGAGGTTGGGGTTGCCAGCCAGGCCTGCGAAAAAGCTGCGAGATCCAGAAGGTTTACTGCGCCGTCACCACCTTGCGGGGCAATGTCGCCAGTAATATTATAGATTACGGGCCCAAATTCGATGCAGGGTTCATCCTGTCCAAATAGTCCTCCGCCCCGAAGTACGAAGTTTAAATCAACGAAAAGGTTCATACCAATTATACCATCAACGGTGCCACCCTCAAGCGAGGAGATATCGAGCAAAACAACAGGAACGTCATTGAAGACAAGCCATTCGCCCAAGGCGGGGATTTCAAGGGAATCGATGTAAAATCCGGGTGTTATAATAGTATCGCCGGTAACTCCCATAATCTCGACCTCGAAATCAGGGTCAGCAGGGTCCAGCTCTAAACGAGCAGCAACCCTTGAGCCGATAACGGTTATCTGAGCACCGGTATCGAACAAGAAGCGGTCCTTATCTATGGCACTTTTATCCCCATTATGCAAATCTACACTGTGGACAAAGAAAATGCTTTGATAGAAATTACCTATAATTATTGACGGGCTTATCGGATTATACGGGTAGTCAAAAGGGTCATAAATATACTGCACATAAGTGCCGCCGAGTGGACGCAGCTCCAACGGTATGATGTTGGAGTAACTCGGAATACAGGGGTCGTAGAGGTCATAAAATAGTATATCCGGGCTGGTGAATTCATTGCTATCACGTATAACAGTGATTTGCTGGTCATTGCGAAAGTGCGCAGCAAAATATACCGAAAGAGGGGAACCGATAGCAGTTGGCAAATCTGGTGAGCCGCCTTGGCCGACAGCGATAGCTACATTGGTCTGGCCTACCATATTGGAAGTGTCAAGGAGCAGACCATTAGGCTCGACTGCCCCAAGTCCATCGATGAACAGCCCTAAAGGCATGCTTATCCAGACTTCAGTTGAGCCAGTTGCGCCACCGATATCAGTGGTGTTAGAAGTGACAAGACCAGCACTAAACATCCCTGCCTGAACAGCAGCAGCGTTGCCTATCAGGTGAATACTGGAGCCGGTATCAAAGATACCGATAGCATAGTCTGATTCGGGTGTTGAGGTCAGGTAGCTGCCGATGACAGTGGTTGTAGGTATAGCATCGATTTCAAGTACATCAGAGCGAGCATCGGTGGCTGAAACAGCGATCCAGGGAACAAAGCCGTCTATTGGAGGCGAATCACAGACAAGAGCACTTACGGGGGCTGTTAGCTCTTCAGCATGTGGTTCGAGCTGAAGAGCTGTTTTAGGATAGTGAGTTTCTTTTCTTGGTCTTTTTAACTGTTTACCGCGTTCAGCCAACCTCAGCGGAGGTTTATCCTCAGGGTAGTTCATGGCTTTGATGCGGGCGTCGCCGGTCATCCGCCAATCGACCTCTTGGTGCCGCCAGCCCGGTCGGCCGGCTCGAACGGCAGCAGCCCAATACACGATGATAACGAACAGTAGAACCAGTCCGGTTTTAGTACGCAATAAGCCTCTATTCTTTAGCATTCAACCATCACCTCTTTCCTGCTCTATTATAACATATATGCGCAAAATCCGTATGGAAAATTTTACCCTAAGTTTCCATAGACTTGCTCGTTCGATTTTATAGGATGTTATTTAAAAGCAGCTTTTGATGATGAATTTTACTTTGTTTTTACCGCTGATTTGGCCAACAGTAATATTTGTTTGCCAATGCTTTTACAGACGTGCAGGAATGAAAATCGTAGTGGAATTGGTTTGGCGAGCTTGAAATCCGTGCATAGGTTTTCTGAAGAGTCATCACCTAAAATCTTTATTTCCTCCGGGTCCCAGCAGCCGAATCCCATCTGCCTTGCCGTTTTTATAATCGGTAGCTCCTCCGGCTTGATGTTGACGAGCTTACAGCATACGGTTTCACAGGCAATCGGCTCTGTTCCGCCAATAAGCCAGCCCAAAGGTCTGGTCCTTCCGCGAATCGGCCCGGGGCCATCCATAGCCATCACGCCATCAATTATAGTCAAGGCAGGATTTAGAAACTTGAATATCTCGATAAGCAGCTTACAAAAATCCTCGAAGTTCCCTCCTTTTCTGAAGTGCCACAGTGCCTTCCACTTGCCGCTAACACAGCCGAACATGTTTTTAACCGCAAATGTCGCCACCAATTGCTGATGCGTTTTGAACTTTGCCAGGTTGATAATCTTGTCGGCATCCAGCGCAACAGAACTTATCCCAACTTTAGTATTGTTTGCTCCTATACGGCACCATTTTGGTTTATCGAGTTGCCTGACCGGTACCGATAACTTCTTCAAAGGTTCTTCTAACTTCAATGCCTTTACACACGAAAATACATTATTCCAGGCGGTGGAATCGCCGACAAATGGCCTTGCACCGAAATCTTTCAATAGCCGTGCTGTCTCGGTAATTACCACAGGATGTGTTTGGGTGGCGTGTCGGCGAGACCTCGGAGCTATGAAATTCGGTTTAAGCAGGACACTATCGCCCCTGCTCACAAATTTGTCCAGTCCGCCAAGCAGTTCGAAATGTCTTGCTAAGCTATCAGAGATTTTTGGTTGGCTGTAATCGCTACATCGAATTAATGTAACTTTTGCCTCGGCCATATACTAACTCACACGAAGTAGCCCGTCTTACGTCTGGCGGGTTAATCGCTTACACCGGTACAAACCAGTATGAATATCCTGACAGCCGGTTTAAGTTCAGGTGGTTTAGGTTTGGTTTCACTAAAAAACAAGCTGCCTTTTGGTTCGCTAAAGAATAGGCCGGTTAAAGTGCTTTGGTCGCTGATGTATCTATCCGGCCCCAACAGGATAAAATCGCCCGGGCTCATTTTCAATCCGAAGGCCATAGGGGCAAAAATAAATTCATGCCTCTGTGCACGCTCAGCCAGGTCTGGGACTGGACCGCTTATCAGTAGCGAAAATGCCGGCTCGGCAATAACACTGCACATGCCTCTTGAGCCGGCGCTTTTCTCAGCTTTTATCCGCAGGGAAAGTATTCCTGGCCCGATACTTGCTTTGTTTGTTAAGCCGTCTCTTGAGATGTAGGAGATGTCTTGTTTACCGTTTAATCCAGTCACTACAACATCGCCGGCTTGACCATCAGGTAGTAGCAGTTTCACTGTTGCAGCTTTATGACCATTGGCGTCACGCAACAAGTCGAATATCTTATTCCACATTGGGGTCTGGCCGAAGCGAGCGACAAATGAATTTGCTCGGAAAGCTTTGTAATCCTGAAATCGTAATGGCTGAGTATATAGAATTTTCCAGATATCACCCAGTTTGTTAACATTTTCAGCCGGGATTTTAAAGATGTGCGCGTCAAAATTTATCGTCTTGAAAAGCTGCAGGCCAGCCTGTTTGCTGCTAACGGATGGGGCTATATCGCCTATTTTGACCTGCTCCCATACCGGCTTGTTTTTTTCAGGGATTTTACATCCGGTCACCGACAGGCACACACAGCTTAAAACTACAATTTGAAAAACACGAATCATAAATATAAATTACCGACAGAATAGATAGCTGTCAATGCACAGCTCATCGCTTAATACCGGACACTTCTTGTGATATCGAGTATCCAGTATCGAGTATCAAGAAATTCTTGACCTGTTGTCTTGTTTTTAATATCATTGTTTGTACAAACAAAGTTAGAATTTGAAAGGTACAGAGGAAAATGAAAATCAGCAAACGTGTTCAGAATGTGCCGCCTTCGGCGACTTTGGCTGTGACCAGCCGTGCTGCGGAACTGAAAGCCCGGGGCGTAGATGTAATAGGATTCGGCGCAGGAGAGCCGGATTTCGACACCCCTGATTATATTAAAAATGCAGCTATCCAGGCTCTGAAAGCTGGCCGTACGAAATATACAGCCGCAGCCGGCATAATCGAGCTGCGGACCGCCATCGCCGAAAAGCTCGAGAAGGAAAATGGTCTTAAATATACCCCTGACCAGATTATCGTTAATATCGGCGGCAAACATTCAGTTTATGAAGCCATGCAGGCAGTGCTTGACCCGGGTGACGAGGTTATTCTGCAAACACCGTATTGGGTAACATATCCGGAGACTATAAAGCTCGCCGGCGCCACTGTTAGGGTTATCCAAACCGATAAAGAAAATAGCTATAAAATTACACCTTCGCAGTTAAAACAGGCCCTAACCGAAAAAACCGCTATGCTCGTTCTTAACTCCCCGAATAATCCGGGTGGATTCACTTATACACCCGAGGAATTAAAAGCCATAGCCGAGGTCCTCGAAGGTACAAACGTGTGCGTGATTTCGGATGAAATCTATGAGAAGCTAATCTATGGCGATACCAAATTCGTCAGCTTTGCTTCACTAAGCGAAGATGCTTATAATAGAACCCTGACGCTCAATGGTTTTAGCAAAACTTTTTCTATGACCGGCTGGCGCCTCGGATACACAGCAGGACCTCTCGAAGTCATAAAGGCAATGGGGCGTCTTCAATCTCATATGACTTCTAATCCTGTAACCTTCGTCCAGTATGCAGTGATTGCTGCCTTTGGTGACCTTGCTGACCAGGCAGTAGAAAAAATGCGTGTCGAATTTGAGCATCGAGGAAAGTATATGGCCGAGCGGCTGAACAGCATTGAGGGTGTGCAATGCACCGAGCCTACCGGCGCTTTTTACTGTTTCCCTGATGTTTCCAGCCATTATGGACGAAATATAAATGGTACAAAAATCAACGACAGTACGGACTTTGCGAAAGCTCTTCTGGAGCAGGCCAACGTTGCCCTCGTTCCAGGCCTGCCGTTTGGTTGTGATAATAATGTTCGTTTGAGTTTTGCCTGCTCTGTCGATAATATTATCAAAGGATTAGACCGACTGGGAAAATGGCTAAGTCAATAAAATTGTCGATTTACGATTGCCGAACGCCGATTGAAAAATCAGAAATAGAAGTCGAAAATTGGAAATAGGAATTTGAAAATCGAAAATCGAAAATTGAAAATTGAAAATCGTCCTGCTTTTTCCGGCTGGCCTATGATTTTCGGTTGGCTCGCAATGTTGATTTTTACTTTCCACGCCTGCACTCATATGGTCGCCGCCGGTGATACCTGGGTCGCAATGGCCTGTGGCCGACATTTCGTAAATCATGGAGTTGACACTATCGAGCCATTCAGCGCTAACTCGCATAAAGCAGGTCCGACGGAAGAAGAAATAAAAGCTTGGCCCGGATGGGCGCAACGGCTCGTCAGCACAGTCGGGATAGAGACGGTTAAAAAATGGCATCCTACCGGCTGGCTCAACCAGAACTGGCTGACGCATGTTATCTTTTATTCATTGGTGCCTAAATCATCCTATCAGGCTACGGCGGGCTCCGCCCCGACGAGTGCAGACGGCATAAGTTTTACTTCTAATGCGCTGGTCTATTGGAAATTTACAATTTATATTGTAACCGTCATTTGTGTTTATTACACCTGCAGATTGTTAGGGGTCAATCCGGCATTATCTGCTATTTTTTCCTGCTTTGCGATGTTCGTAGGCCGTTCTTTGCTTGATGTTCGTCCTGCTGGTTTTTCAAATATGCTGGTAGCAGTTTTTTTACTTGTTCTTGTCCTTACTACCTATCGAAACGTCTTATATATCTGGCTTATCGTTCCTCTAACGGTTTTTTGGTGTAATGTCCACGGCGGCTATATCTACGTATTCATAACGCTGGTACCGTTCGTGGCTCTGAATCTGCTGACGTGCATATCTAAAAAGAGATTTACTTCCATCGGCTTAAAAGGCATATACCACACTATAGCCGCAGGCATAGTTACTTTTGTGGCTGTGGTTTTGTTCAATCCTTTTCATTTAACGAACCTGACTCATACTTTCGTTATCAGTGTCAGCGAACACGCCGAGAGATGGCGTGATGTCCACGAGTGGCACCCGGCTTTCGACTGGGCAAATCCTGTCGGTACAGCTGTGCCTTTCTTGGTAATGTATATTATGGCGTGGGTGTTTCTTTTGCTTTGGATTGTTCTTCTGGTATTCACTTCGCTTTCTGTCATATCGTCGGGCAAGCGAAAGGCAAAGACTTCTGATGAGTACCAATTACCTAAAATCAATTTAGCTCTGATGGCTATCGCTGCTCTTACAATTTATATGGCCATTCGCTCCCGCAGATTTATACCAATTGCAGCAATCGCTGCCTGTCCAATTATAGCGATGTTTATTGACCAGACAGTTCGTGCAATTTCAGCAATGCTTAACTCCCGAAAACACAATCGTTTGACCGTTTCGCCGATGCCGAAAAACATGCAATTGTTCTTTGCCATTCTTGGTGCAGGGGCGGTTATATATTTCGGCACCTGGTGGGGGCTTAAATTTAAGCGCATTTATCTTGACCCCTGGCCCGGCGACCCAAAATTAACCTCTGTTTTTATGAGGATGACCGCCTCGGATGCTAAACCTTTTTACGCCGGCAAGTTTATAAAATTGAATAAGTTAAAAGGGAAAATGTTTAATTACTGGACGGAAGGCGGTTTCATTGCCTGGGCACAGGGGCCGGACCCGAATACCGGCAAAACGCCTCTGCAATTATTTATGGATGGAAGAGCTCAAGCCGCCTATGACCGAAAAACGTTTGATACTTGGACAGTAATTATGTCAGGAGGGCCGACCGTACGAAGAGCCCGGCTAAGAAAACGCGCATTGACATCTGCTGATTATACTGAAATCGGCCAGTGGGCTGGTAAGCAACTAAAAAGCTACAATGTCTGGGTAGTTTTGATGCCTGCCGCTCAGTTTGACAAACCTTTTATGAAGGGTCTTGATTATAATCGCGATTGGTGTCCTGTCTTCTTTAATAACAAACAAAAGTTACTCGTTGACATCACAACCCCTCAGGGAAAGGAGCTTTTCGACGGTGTATTTAACGGAAAAACACTGTACCCTGACGGTTTCTCCGAAAACCTTGTAAAAGCACGCTTTTGGCTTTTATTCGCACGGGGGAAAAACGTAAAACAGCAGGGGCTTGATTTTGCTTTCAAGGCCTTCAATTTAAATCGCTCACCGGTGGCGATGTTGGAAATAATCATTACTGCCGCAAGATTTGCAGAGTTAAGACCTCGTATTGAGGATTTCTGTAAAAACTATGTCAACAGTTTCATAAAGCATAAGGATGATTGGGCAAAACAAAATGGCCATCGACACAGAATCGAAGCCGCTCGGATAGCGAGCATGTATTTGCGGCAAATCGCTGAAGCGCAGAAAAATGAGAAACTCGTGAAATTTTACTCCACTCAAATAAAACAATGTTTAGATGAACGAACGAGACTGTTTAAGAGCACAAGGTGGTAAGACGGGATTCGCAATTCGCAGCTCATCTGGTGAACTACAGGCGACGAACGATGAGGGACGAACGGCGAATTCTATCAGCGTTTTTTTCCCCTGTTATAATGAGCAAGATAATATCACCCGCACCGTTGAACAGGCGCTTGGGGTCCTGGAGAAACTAAACATCGACTTTGAAATAATTATCGTTGATGATGGCAGCTCCGACTGCACAGGACGAATTGCAGAGGAAATAGCCGGCAGAAACAGCAGGGTAAAAATCGTGCACCATCAGAGAAATCTCGGCTACGGAGCCGCTCTGAAATCCGGCTTTAAGGCGGCTACAAAAGAGCTTGTCTTTTACACAGATGGCGATGGGCAATTTGATATTAGCGAATTACCGCCATTGCTGCCCCTGATGAAGCAGTATGATATCGTTAGCTGCTACCGGTTAAACCGTCAGGATAATCTGTTGCGCAAAATCAACGGCTGGAGCTGGACAAAACTTACTTGTCTTCTCTTCGGTATGAAAATTAAGGATATCGACTGTGCTTTCAAATTATACAAAAGGGGAATTTTTGATAATATCAAATTGTCAAGCTCAGGTGCCCTTATCGATGCTGAAATACTGGCTCGTGCTGTTCGAAAGGGCTGTAGGATAGCTCAGAAGGGCGTACATCATTATCCGCGAGCTGCCGGCGTACAGACCGGTGCTAATCTGAGGGTAATTCTTCGTGCCTTCAAAGAGCTATTCATGCTATACAACCGAATTCGAAAAGAAAACTCCGGAACAGACACAAGTTGTTAATAGTATTTGGTGGATGGTCGATGATGTAACTATACGCGGTTGGTACCGCTTGGAAAATTAACAATACGACACACAAAATATGGCCGAATCGAAACTCAATCTCTTTATCTATGGCTCTCTGCGTGACCGCAGAATTTTTCAGTCCGTCAGCGGTCTAAGTTTCACCAGAAAGCCCTCTAAAGTCAGCGATAAGATTCTCTTTGCCGAACCGGCTTTGCTACCACACTATCGAAGAGTTAGCCCCGACAATGTGTATTTTTATGCAGTCGAGACCCTATCTTCAAGAATCGAGGGCTTTTTAATCCACGATGTCCCTGACCGGGCAATGGCTGAAATCGATGATTACGAAGGAAAACGCTACCGGAGAGAAACCGTAATGGTCAACACTGCGCATGGCCCCGTTGAGGCACAAGCATATTTAGTAAGTCGCGAGTCGATGGAAAGACACTTCGGGGATAGATTCCATGTGAATTTGATACATGAATTGTGGCTGCGAAAGCGTATTGAAAAATTTATCAAAAAACATACTCGCCCCGGCGAAAAAACCGTGGATGCTGAACTGGAACGACGGGCTGAAAGAGAACTTTTAGCTACTACCGAACGCGACCTCGTTATGAGCCATTATCGAACCGATGCCGTTAGTGATTATTATCTTGAGCACGAGCTTGACCGTCCAAGGCCAAGCATAAAATACTTGTACAAAGACCTGCAGGCAAAGCCCTTCATCGATAACTATCTGGCTTTAGTGATAAAGCAGGTCTTACTAAATCAACTCGATGAAAAAATTCAGGCCCGATATCGTTTCCAGCTCGAGCATATATACGCCTCGGAAAGATACTTCAAACGCTCATCGGAAAGATACTTCAAACGCTCAGTAAGTCTCCTTATAACCCTGCAGATGTTAAATGCAAATAGCTACGCTGTAGATTTGGTTATAGAGAAGTGTCTGGAAACGATGCCCTATAAGAACCACGACCTAATTGATTATATTAAGTATGCAGTACGCGCATCCGACAGCTTCTTTGACTGGCGTGTTGTCCGTGCACATTTGAATCGAGTTCGTTCAAACCTTCAGCCGGGGCTTGTCCCTCTCGGTGCTGAAATTGAATTAAGCAACCTTGGATATGCAGCAGTAGAGCCTCAAAGAACCAATCAGAAGGCCTTCGACTCTATATATGATGGTTTTAGATACTTCCATGATTTCCAATTAGATGTTCTATCCTGGAAAATCGGCGGATATGTTGATGACCACACTGGGTCAACCGACCAAGCACGACGCTCCGGTTTTCTGGAACTTGCTCCAGGAAGATTAAATATCGAAGGTGAACTATCTCGACCTGCAACTGCAGACCCCTGGCTTCTTAATCAGCTGATTCATGAAATTGTCGCTTTTTACCCTGTTCGCCCACACAGTTTGCATTTATCTTTTCAATTACGAAAGCGTCAAATCGGCAAACAAAAAATCCTGCCTTTAGGTTTTGTTAAATGCCTGCTCGTCCTTGGCGGAGGAACCGAGCTAAAAGGCACAGGCCACTTATGGGTCTCAAGGATGGGTTATGATGAGATTAAACAATACGATTATGGCGAAGAACTTGTCTTCGCCAGGACCAGCAAACGCAGATGGTATCTGGGCGGAGACGATATTGCAAACAAGCCCCCGGATCAGACAACTGCGTATGTCCATCAGTATAAGTTTATCCGTCTCGAAGAAAGAGCCAATTATGAGCCGTTAATTTTGTGTCTCAAAGGCTTGCAATTGGCCTACAATCCTGCTGATTACTTAACTGCCGAGCAGTTAAGAACCAGTAAAAAGTTACGGCGAGAGTATGATGAGCTAAAAAAATGGGCCGTTGAACCTACTGAAATTAGCCCACAAACGATAGGGAAATTCTTAAATACCGTCCAGGATGGCTTAATGAATGAAGGGCATCGCCAACCCGTCCACGAATTACACTATATTGATTGGGTACTAAGCGCCATTGATGTACAACTGCGTATGTTCAACAAGCAGCTCAAAAAAAACGCAGAACTATAGCGCAAAACTTGTCTGACGACAGTCAAGATTCAAAAATATATAGCAATAAATTTCTCCGAAAGAATAATATTTTGAAAATTGTTATCTGCCCCCCTTTACCCCGTTAGAAAGAAAGCTCCGTCCTTCTCCGCTTCGCCAAAGCCTGCCGCGACGAGCACTGGCACGGCGGGCTACGCGGCGGCGAGTGAGTAGGGTAAAAAATACATATTGCCGGTGCCCCCCTGTTTTCTTGTTGAAAACAAGAAGGGGGGCCACCCGAGCTTTCTTCGCAAGGAGTCCCTAGGACTAACGGGGTTTACACCATTATGTAGATGCTCTCCTTCTCATACTCTTCAACTAAAGTCCCAATAAGCTCTTTAACGGAGATGATTTTATCTACCCGATAGGCATTAGCTCCCGCAAAAGCAAATCCTTCTTCAAGGTTACCTTTTTTGGCATTGGTTAATGCACGACCAATGCAATATGGCACATTCATAAAATCACAACTTTTCAGACACTTCCAGGGACATTTGAAAGTTTCTTTAACTCCTGATGAGACCCGCTCAAGAAACTTATTCCGTATCGCTCTTCCCGGCAGTCCAACTGGGCTGTCAATTATGACAATATCTTCTTTTTTACAGTTTAAATACGCCTCCTTAAATTCCATCGAAGCATCACACTCATAGGTTCCGACAAACCTGGTTCCCATCTGCACCCCCTGAGCTCCTAACTGCATAAATTTATGAAGGTCCGCACCTGTATATATCCCTCCTGCGGCGATTACCGGAATGCTTCTATCGAATTGCTCTTCGTAGGGCTTTATAGCAGAGAGCACTTCCGGCAGAATCTTTTCCAACGCATAGTCAGGATTATCGATATGCTCTTTTTTGAAACCCAGGTGCCCCCCAGCTAACGGGCCCTCTACAACCACGGCATCGGGGATATGAGAGTATCGTTTTGCCCACGATTTAAATATAAGTTTAGCCGCCTTGGCGGAAGATACGATAGGGACAAATTTAGTAGGCAGTTCTCCTAATTTATCCAGTGGCAATGTCTCAGGAAGCCTTATCGGCAGGCCTGCCCCAAGAAAAACCATATTCGCCCCTTCATCTACGGCACATTGTACGAGGTCATCAAAATCTGAAATGGCCACCATTACATTTACACCGATAATCCCGTCCGTATTAGCTTTTGCCTTTCTTATTTCTTTCTGCAGGGCTCTTTTATCCGCTTCCTTTAAGTTTATATCACAATCAGGCTCAAACTGACCAATTCCAGCAGTGGCAATAACCCCAATACCGCCCTCATTTGCAACAGCTGAGCTTAAGCTTGACAAAGAAATACCGACGCCCATACCGCCTTGAATAATTGGTATATTAGCTTCCAAATCACCTATTCGCAGTGTTGGTATCTTTTTTAAGCTCATATATTATCTTATCCTCAAAACCATGCAGGCGATACGCTTATGTACCCTTTCTGCCTCGTCAATCAACAAACAATAATGGTGTCAATACTTGCTCAGCTTTCAACCGCCGGGAGAAAGCTGACCTTGGCGGGCAATGACACGATGGCCTTGCTTGTCGGTAATTATTGACCTTTGAATATTAAATGGAACGTTGCTGTAACAAACAAAGCAAAGATGTCATTCCCGCAAAAGCGGGAATCCAGCCGTTTTATCAGCATTTTCTGGACTCCTGCGCAAGCAGGAGTGACAGTTTGTTTGTTCTATTACTTATTCAAACATCAATAGTGTCCCGGTTCCCGTATCACTCTCTTGAATGAAAAAAGGGAATTCGTGGTTTTCACGATACGATATTCGGCTTCAGCAGGGCCGTACTTTGACCGCGCAAGGACGGTCCTTCTCGCCTTTGCCAATCTCGTATTCGACCTTCTGGTCTTGAACCAGGGGCGTTCCTCCCTCTGATTGGATTTCCGAGTGATGGACGAATAAATCGTCACCGCCATCATCGGGAATGATAAAACCGTATCCCTTTTTTTCATTGAACCATTTTACCGTGCCTGTACTCACGTGTTCTTCTCCTTAGGCCCTTGTACCGGGACCTTTACACAAATACTATCGTTTTTTATCAGAAGTAAGCCGTCGTGAGATAACGGAATGCTTCTCACTAAACCAATTATTGAACCAGGAAACAAAGATAAGTAAACAAATGTTTGAAAATATTCTGGCCAGGAATGCCTGCACTTTTTAGATTTTGCCTCTGAGCTCTTTATTGTGGAGCCCCACGGGCAGAGCCCGTGGCACCTCCATCTTCGGCGGATACCCTTTTCGCATTCATCCACGGGCAAAGCCCGTGGCTTTCTGCGAAGGCGGGTAAAAATACGCAATAGAAAATGAAAAGGCAAAAAGTATTAAATTATCCTTTCAGTTTTTCGATGGCAAACTTGACTATTTCATTATGGTCAAATGCCAAATCCTTCGGTAATTTCTCTATGTCGAACCACTGAGCTTCTGCCGCATCGTCGCTGGCCTTTATTCTGTTCTGTTTGTTTGTTGCAATACCCATATATACTATTGTAATCTGCCTGCCCCTCGGGTCTCTGCCGCATTTGCCGAAGGTATGCAGCTGCTGTAGTGGCACACCTGTCAATCCTGTTTCCTCCTCTAATTCTCGTGCTACAGCGTCTTCCAGCTCCTCATCAACCTCCACAAACCCGCCTGGCATAGCCCATCTGTCTTTGAATGGCTCCTTTTTTCGCTTGATAAGCAGCAATTTGGCCTTATTTTCGGAAAACGTAAATACAGCGGCGTCAACGGAGACCATCGGCCTCGGCCAGTCATAGATATATTTACCCTTTTTAGCCATAGTATCTTGTATTTCGTGATTCAAAATAAGATTAACTCTTGTTTTAAGCTATGTCCAGTAAAAAGGGCTGGCTAAAAATGACTATATGTGTGTGTCCAAAACCGGTCGTTTTAGTGAGAACGCCAAAAATGAACAAAAAATCTCCTATCTCTCCTTAAAAAATGGTTATTGCTTCTCCCTTATTTCCTTATTTCTTAGAAGAAGCCCTCCTAATCCAAAACCGAAACAGCAATGTTGCTATCGAGCGCTACTGTGAATCGTTATAAGTAAACCCCATTAGTCATAGGCACTCCTGCCGTAAGGCATCCCATAGGGATTGCGGAGAAAGCTCGGGTTTCATTGTCGCTGTGTATTTTTTTAGTTCGCCTGCTCGCCGCCGCGCAGCCCGCCGTGCCAGTGCTCGTCGCGGCAGACTATGGCGAAGCGGGGAAGGACAGGCTTTCTTTCTAACGGGGTAAAGCAGGAAAAACCTGGTCGCAGGTGCTTAGATTTGTACGTTTTGCTTTAGGACGTCCAGCTTTGCCCGGATTTCCTCAGCCATTTTGCTGTTTGGAAAATCATTGATAATTTGCTGGCCGATATCGAGGGCCTGGTCCCATTGCTTTTCGGTGACGGCGATGGAAAATTGCATGCCAAGGTTGTGCAGTTTTGACCTGAAGACATCCTTCGCTGCCTCCCGCAGGGCCAATCCTTCATTGGGAGTTAGATACAGGTCAAGCTCTTTCAGTACCTTCAGGCTGCGGTCTGTATCTTTTTGCTGTACAGCGTCGTCCCACTCGTTGAGCAATGCTTTTTTGCGCTCTTGTTTTTTATCGAGTAATCTCTGTCGCATTGCTTTTGCCTCTTCGCTGTCTGGATAAGCCCCGATTAAACCTTCGATTTGAACACTTGCCTGGACCCACTGATAGTTTTCCAGCAGTTCTTCAATATGTGCTATGGACTGGTTTATTCTCTCCTGGATGGTTGCAACACGGTATTTCTCTATTTGGTCATTCAGCTCTTCAGCAAGGTCTTCGTATTCTGGGCGTTTCGCAATTTCTTCGATTATGTTTTTGGCGGCATCAAAATCCTGCTGCTGAAGTTTCTCAAAGACGACCTGGCGCAGAGACTGTCTGTCAGCTTCACGAAATGCAATTGCCTTTGCTGTTTCACTGACGCGTGTGCTTTGATTGATTTGTAACAGCCCTGACCGGATATTTTCCAGCGCACCGGTAACCTCTTCAAGCTTTGTACTATTGTCTCGAAGGGCATCAAGTATCTTGAATACTCTTGACAGCATCGCAAGAAGCGCGCTTAAAAACACCAACGCGCCGAGCAGTAATACGAGAGGTCGTACGGCTTCGGTTTTTTCGAAGATGTCCGTAAGGAGCGAAAGCAGAAATACGATTAATAACGCGATGCAGACAATCACAGTATGCCATTTGAATCGCTTATGGAAGCTTGCTCTGTCCATAAATCCACCTCTCCTATTAAACCTAACTTTTTAGTAGCCAATCTTTAATATATTATAATATTGAAGGCCTTGCCTTGTCAATAATTGAAAGAACAAAGCCCAAAAATATAATTGACCGGGGATAGGGCAATTGGCTGTTTTTGCCTGATATTTTTACTCTGTTCGGCAAAATGATGGCCGGACCGGAGCAGATACCGGTCTTTCGAGCGGACCATCCATTCCTGTTTTTGATTCGTGATAACATCTCGGGCAGCATCTTGTTTATTGGCCGTGTGATGAATCCGAAAGTGTAATGACCACAACGCAACAGTGTTCTACAGGCAATTTTCGCTATCTTTGTGAGCTTTGCCCGTCCTCTGCATTGTCTCGAGAAGTCCTACTGCGGGGAGGACGGATGTCCTCTGTGGTGGAACATCGAGCTTTCAATCCTTGTAATTAACGCACCGGCTTATATAATAATCTCGGTTAATAATTACGGGAGTAAAACATGGCAAAAATCACCAAACTCGACGACATCGTATCGTTGTGCAAGCGCCGGGGTTTTATATTCCAATCCAGCGAAATCTATGGTGGCCTGGCAAGCTGCTATGACTACGGCCCGCTCGGCGTAGAACTAAAAAACAACGTCAAATCCGCCTGGTGGAAAGCGGTCGTCCAGTTGCGAGATGACATAGTGGGTCTGGATTGCAGTATTCTGATGCACCCGTTGGTCTGGAAGGCCTCCGGCCATACCGACCAGTTCGCCGACCTCGTCGCAGAGTGCAAAAAGTGCAACGTCCGTACGCGAGTCGACCATCTTGAAGATAAAGCCGCCGAACAGGTCGACTCGTCAGGGCGAAGCCTGCCGCAGCCCGAGGAGCACACCGAGCATATCTCAATCGATGCAGCTTTAGCCAGGGCCCAGGATTTGAGCAACAAGGTCTGTCCCAACTGCGGCACGGTCGGCCAGTTCACCGAGCCGATGCCGTTTAAATTGATGTTTGAGACCCAGATGGGCGCCAACGTTGATGACTCGATGACGCTGTATATCCGGCCTGAAACCGCTCAGGGTATTTTTGCCAACTTCGCAAACGTCCTTGATACCACCCGGGTCAAAATACCATTCGGCATCGCCCAGATAGGAAAGAGCTTTCGTAACGAGGTAACCACCAAGGCCTTCATCTTCAGAACACGAGAATTCGAGCAGGCAGAACTGGAGTTTTTCTGTGAACCCGGCACCGACGACCAGTGGTTCGAGCATTGGAAAGAAGCGAGATTTAACTGGTACATCGGTTTGGGCCTGAACAAGGACAATCTTCACTTCCGCGAGCACGATGCCGACGAATTAGCGCACTACGCAAAGGCCTGCGTCGATATCGAATACAGATTCCCCTTTGGCTCCGGCGACTGGCAGGAGCTCGAAGGCATCGCCAACCGTACCGATTACGACCTCAGGCAGCACCAACGCGGCATCAGAACGCTTAATAAATGGTATGAAAGTGACCGGGACGTAACAAAAATCGAGTTAGCCGAGGAAACTGAAGATTACAGTAAAGGCCCATTATCCTATTTTGATGACCAGCAGAAAAAACGATACATCCCTTACGTGATTGAACCGAGTGCTGGCATAGATAGAAGTGCACTTGCCTTTTTGGTTGACGCCTACGATGAGGAAGAGGTGCGCGGCGAGAAAAGAAATCTGTTGCGTTTTTCTCCCGCCCTTGCGCCGATAAAGGTTGCTGTCTTTCCACTGGTAAAAAGAGACGGTATGCCGGAAATAGCTCGCAACATCTACAATGATTTGAAGAAATATTTTAACTGCTTCTACGATGAGAAAGGTGCTATCGGCAGGCGTTACCGAAGACAGGATGAAGCCGGCACACCGTTCTGTATCACTGTGGACGGCCAGACTTTAGAAGACAGCACCGTTACCGTCCGCGAACGCGATTCGATGGAACAGGTTAGAATATCAACCGACCAGCTTCTTACCCACCTGCGGGAAAAACTGGAGGTGTAAGGAGCGAAGAAAACCCGTGCGCAGGGATTAATATTTTTGCTTTGCGAACCACAGCACAACCTGTTAAGATATGAGTTATGACACCGACTATTGGGCACGATAGAAATCAAGAGTCGATAGAGGCCAAAACCCGCTGGTTTAGGTCTCTTTCTATAGCCGACCGCATGGAGGTGTTCTGTAGTTTCATCGACTTAGTTTTGTCGGTCAATCCTAGTTTGAAGGATCGAACCCATGCTCAACCGATTGCAGGACGTGTTCAAGTCCTTTCAGCGACATGAGGTCAGATACATGGTTATCGGGGGTGTTGCCTCGGTACTATATGGTGTCCCCCGTGCTACCTTCGACTTGGATATCTTGATTGAGGCTGCCACCGAGAACGCTCAGCGACTCTTGGCGGCTTTGGTGGAGGCGGGATTTGGCACAGCTACTATGACAAATGCCAAGGACATCGTAGAACATGAAATCACGGTTTTCAATGATCGGGTAAGGATTGACGTGCAGACCCGCACCCCCGGTGTTTCTTTTCAGGATGCCTGGCTTAGGCGTAAGACATTAACCTACCAGGGACAAGACTTCTTCATTCTATCCAGAGAAGACCTCATCGCCACCAAGCGGGCCTCTGCGCAGCAAGTTGACCTGGAAGATATCCGTTTGCTGGAGCTGCTTGGTCAGGAGGATACAACCTCCTGAGTCGGTGAATCCGCTGAAAAAAACTCGCACACAGAAGAAAAGTAGGGTGGGGCTTGCCCCACCATGACCTTGTATCGGTGGGCTAAAGCCCACCCTACCGCTCCTATAAGCCACCTGCGGGAAATACTGGACATGTAAAATGTCCGAAGAAAAGCAGAAAAAAAGACAATGGTTAACAACAATAAAACTTATATCTCTGAATTAAAGAATAACGTAGCTCAAGAAGCAACCCTTGCCGGCTGGCTGTATAACAGCAGGGCAAGCGGTAAAATCCAGTTTCTAATCATCCGCGATGGCACCGGCCTTTGCCAGTGCATCGTTGAAAAAGGCGGTGTCCCCGATGAGCTTTTCGAGCAACTAAGGCATCTCGGCCAGGAATCGTCTCTAACAGTAACAGGCACAGTCCGGGCCGACGATAGAAGTGTCGGCGGATACGAGTTGGCTGTAACCAATGCTGAAATAATCTCGCCTGCAACAGATTATCCCATAACACCGAAATCGCACGGCATCGATTTTTTACTCAAAAATCGGCATCTGCACCTTCGCTCGCAGCGCCAGTGGTGCATCGGCAAAATCCGCCATACCGTCATCGACGCTATCCGCAGGTTCTTTAACGACAATAGCTTTATTCTAATCGATACACCAATCCTGACGGCAACAGCCGGTGAGGAAGAGCAGACGCTTTTCGAGGCAGACTACTTCGGAACATCAATGTACCTGACACAAACCGGCCAACTGCATCTCGAAGCAGCAGCAATGAGTTTCGGCAGGGTATATTGTTTTGGCCCAACCTTTAGAGCTGAAAAAAGTAAAACTCGAAGACACCTCACCGAATTCTGGATGGTCGAGCCGGAAGTCGCCTTTATCGACCTCGACGGTCTATTGGAGCTTGCCGAAAGTTTCGTCTCATTTATAACTGTTCGGGTTCTTGAAAAAAATAAAACCGAGCTCGAAACATTAGGAGCCGATATTGCAGCACTTGAGAAAATCAAGCCGCCTTTCTACCGGCTGACCTATACCGAGGCCGTCGACATCCTGACCGGCCAAAAAACCAAAGATTTCCTCGCCCAGCAGTTACAGGAATTGCAAAATCAAAAGCAGCAAATCGAAACTGAAACAAAAGAGCTTGAAAACAAGCAGGGGGGTCAGCTAAAACAGTGGCAGAAGGACAAAATCGCTGCTGAGCTAATTGAGTTGCGGTCTGACCTTATCGAGACAAATATAAAAATTGAAAATAATCCCAAGCACGCACAGTTAGCAGCCGAATTCCAATGGGGCAAGGACCTTGGCGGCTCGGACGAAACCATTATATCGCAAATGCATGATAAACCCATCTTCGTTACCCACTATCCCAAACTCGCCAAGGCCTTTTATATGAAAACTGACAGAGACAACGAAGAAGTTGTTTTGAATTTCGATTTGCTTGCCCCAGCCGGCTTCGGTGAAATCATCGGCGGCTCGGTCAGGGAAGACGACCACGACCGGCTGGTGGCACGAATCGCTGAACAAGGCCTGGACATCGAAAATTATAACTGGTATCTGGATTTGCGAAAATACGGCTCGGTGCCTCACGGCGGCTTCGGCCTCGGCGTTGAAAGAACCATCGCCTGGCTAACTGGCGAAAAGCACATCCGCCAGTGCATCGCTTTCCCGAGATTGATGGACAAAGTCTATATATAAAACCACAGATTAACACAGATTTTCACTGATTGTCATTCCCGCGCAGGCGGGAATCCATAATCTTTATTCTTTAGATTGGCAATCGTAGTATCGGCTCTTTCTTACTGAAATTATTATAAACCCGGATTTCCCAGATGAAGTTGTACAAAGGAAATAAAATTTGTTAGAATAGAGCTTATAGAAGGCGTTTGATTGAGTTGTCGTTATACCAAATTGGAGAAACCACCCGGCGTCAAAAAACTGCATGAGGTGACAGAAAAGATATGCGTAGCGAAAATCGAGAGTTTTGGGGTATAAGCGTTTAATTCGGGAAGGGAAAAAATAACAGACCAAGAACAATCGCAAAAATCTTATTCACTCAAATCATTCTTGCATAGCGTGTAGTGTTTTGCGGCAGCTATAGGTGTTATCTTAGCTGTTGGATTCAGTCTATACCAACTTATCGATAGTCGTATTGAGCAAGCTATAAATAACGAGCAATTCATAAGAAAAGTTGCCTCACACATTAGACCGTATGTAATATTTGATGAAAACGAATCAATACTCATGGATGGGGGAGCTATGCAACATTTAGAAAAGATCGAAATTGGTAAATCTACGGAGGAAGATTTTGATATAGAAATCACAGTTACCCCAAAACATCATCTGGCAAATGCTCCACTCATAGAAACACTTAGCAAATATGAGATGATCGTCATGCCTGAACGAGGTAAAGGCTATCAATGGATATATAAGATGCGTATTCAAGTGTTAAGAGAGAGTGGTCGTGGTGAAGAGTTGATACCAGCCCGTTTCAGATTAGAGATTTTAAGATAAGACCGTAATACATATGATAAACCAAGGGGGTATAATTTGTTTGCACACGCGGAATCATTCAATAAACCCAAACCCGCACAGGCCGTCAAAAGAATACCTTGTATTAATCCCGCAAATTCATACAATTACAACACAAAAGATTTCACGAGTATTGAAGAAGCAACGGGAACTTGTTATACAGAAAAGTAAGCAATCGTTATGAAACTCCTAAATATCATACTAAAATGCATATCCGTATTGCTGATGGCTATTGCAATAGGAGGTTACTTTGTTTCACCTTTTTTTGGCCTACCGGTCTCTTCCTTTTTCTTTGTATTTTCGGTTCTTGTGTTTTGTGTCAGCTGCAATAATAATGAGAATTTATTTAAAGGAGATTTATTTTGCAATATAGTTCTTATTGGATTGATACTACTTAATGTTCCGGGTTACCTATGGTATTATTGTGGCAGTAGGGTTTTATCAGATACTGGAAGTATAGACCTGTGGATATTCCTGCTTTTGGTTCGACCCAGTCTTTTGATTTTGTTCATTGTTTTTATTATATATTTGCTGATTCGTTTTCATTCAGGATGTTATGATTCTGAGAAAATACGTCTCCTACTGCTTTTCGCAATAGTATTAGCATGCACAGTTAAATTTTATATCTACGAATCGAGCGAAAAACTCTTTCTAAAAGGAATAGCGAGAACTGTAAATACACAAATTGATACATCATCAATCCTTAAGTGGTTGCCACAACACCAAGTTCCTTCAAAAGAACCTGAAATTCCACGAAGCTCCTATTATCTTAAAGGCGTGGGACGAGTTCCAGTAATCGTCAAAGAACAGCCTGAGTATATCAAACAGTTTACTAATAATAATGATACATATGTGTTATACAGTTGGCAGAAAAAGACCTTCTATATATTAAGACACGGAGAATTCATTTCTTTGCATAAGTTAGGATTGGCTTTTACTGAATGGGGGATAGTTATTGGTTTATCACCTCGTGATATTTCGGAAAAGATATCAGAAGATATATCCAATGGCAATCGAGTTGTCCTCCAGGTAAGTGACAAAGTGTATGTTTGGTTCTACCGTGCACATATACCCTTGTTGTAGATATGTCTACATCTTTAACCAAAATCCCAATAAGCGAACTCGCCAGGAGGTGTCCAGTCATATAGCCCCGTCCCTTGGGCGGGGTTGCCCGCGCGAGGATTGCTTCTTCCTGCGCCGGGGGAACTCCCCTTCCTTTCTGCTATTTTCTACCCCTGAATGCGTGAGACATCCGGGAGGTGGGCTAAAGATCAATCAAAAGCGCAGCTACCCCGACACCAAAAATGGCAAAATCTAATTTTTTTTATCTCTTTCCACATAAGCACTTACAAATTTTGACCATCCCAAAATCGCCCGAATTTTCGCTCCAAATGCGCAAGTTCACACTGCTAAGGGGGATGTTTTTTTGCGAGATACGAGATGCGAGATGCGAGATACGAATAATGGCCACTGAAGCTCAAATCCTTGCCAATCGTCGAAACGCCCGGCAACTAACGACTAACGACCAGCGACTAACGACTAATAATGCAAAACAAACCCAATTTACTGGCTCCTCAAATGAACACAACTGCTTGTATAACAAGGCCCTATGAAGTCCTCCCGCCCCCGCAGGGGATATAAAGCCAATCAAACCCAGCGCCCCTCTAACCTCTTTTTGTTTTTCACTTTTCTTTGCCCCAGCTATAATCTGACTATGCAGAACTGGACGATACAAAAGCTCTTGAACTGGGTTACCGAATATCTTACAAACAAGGGTGTTGATTCACCTCGCTTAAGTGCTGAACTACTGCTGTCTCATGTAATGGGATTAAAACGCATCGAATTATACACGCAATTCGATAAATCCGTATCAAAACAGCAACTGGACAAACTGCACGATTTGGTAGAACGGGCCGGCGATAGTGAGCCAATCGCGTATCTAACCGGCAAAACTGAATTTTATTCTCTGGAGCTTGAAGTTAATCCTGACTGTATGATTCCTCGGCCGGAGACGGAATTGCTCGTCGAGCGTGCTATCGAATTTCTGCGGACTCGCACCGGTACCCAGTTCGTCTGCGATTTATGTACCGGCTGTGGTTGTATCGCCGTGGCGATTGCAAAGAATGTCCCAGTTGCTCGCATTATCGCCACTGATATTTCTGCTGCTGTCCTTGATATCGCCGCACAGAATATCGAAAAATACAGCCTCAAGGAGAAAATCACGTTATTATGCGGCGATTTATTTGACCCTCTTGTCCCGCAGCTGGACGTGGAAAAACTTGTCCTCGACTCCGATCGGGGATTCGATTTGATTATATGCAATCCGCCTTATATTACGGCTGCTGAGTTTGAGTCGCTTAATAAAAATATAAAAGCTTATGAACCTCGTATCGCCCTGTATGCTGGCGAGGATGGGCTTGATATATACCGAAGACTAATTGAAAAAGTTGACGAGTTCCTAAAGCCCGATGCTGCATTGATGTTGGAAATTGGTTACGCACAAGGCCCGGCTGTCAAAGAGCTGCTCGAACAAAATGGCACGTTCACCGAAATCAAAATTGAAAAGGATTTCCGCAACAACGACCGAATAGCAATCGCAAAAAAAATGTCATTACTGAAGTGACAAAGCAATCTTTGTTTCACCCCACTTTCCGGATTTGCAGAAAATTTTCTAAAAACGCCGAAAAAACCTGGATAAAAAATATATTATCGGAATTTTTAATAAAAATAACAAATTTTTCATTAACAGTAATATCTTGTCAATCTTGGAGTTACGGCAAAAAACAGGGGAAAACACCGTTTTTTTAGGACTAATACTCAGAAAAAATCCTTGCAATTCTTCATGTTTTTGCTATAAGTGGCAAGCTATTCGTAATAACGGATTATCTGGTTAAATTATGGAGGATAATAATGGGATAGGCACATCAAGCATTTATCAATTGTTTAATAGTCGTTTTCGCTATTAGTATTGTAGTTCATTAACAGATACGGATAATTCATTAAACTCAGGGAGGAGATAAAATGAACAGAGCAAGTGTTTCTTTTAGTTGTTTCATTCTTATTTTTTTCGTCGCCAATATTGCAATTGCGATGCCGGTTTGGCGAACTTGCCCACCCGGTCAGCCACCAACCACCTATCAACAGTGGACCTTTGACGATGCCGACAACCCCGCTCTACCAGAGTTTTTCAACAATCAGTATGGTACTCCTATGGCAGGGCTTAGCACGACTCAGGTGCCCCCTGACTACTTTGGCTGGCTGGACGTAGTCAACGGCAGGCAAGGTGTCTGGGCTGGAGAGCCACTTAATATAACACTAACAATTCCCAACCGGGATGAGCCTGACGAATACAAAGAAATCTGGCTTGAGATGGATTTTATGCAAACGCTGGGATGGATCAATGTTACGCCAAGTCCTGTATGTGGAAGTGTGGAAGAAATCTTTCGTGATATATCACTGGTAGATTTACAGTGGAGCAGATTGATTATTGGATGGCGTATCGAACCTAATCCGAGTGAGGAGACTATTTGTATCGGTATTACGGGAACTGGTGGTTTGGTAGATTACATAACTGTCGATACTATTTGCATCCCGGAGCCGGCTACAGTAACGTTGCTTGGTCTGGGTACATTGGCTTTGCTAAGAAGGAAAAGAAAATAGGTTCACTGTGCCAAAAGACCTTGAATTACACTCGAGGAAATTGAGGGTTCAGTAGCCATCTGAACCCTCAATTTTTGTACAAACTTTTAAGTCTCAAGTTTAGATGCTACAATCTGACTACGGGGTTTCGCGGCAAGGCAATCAATAATATATAACAGTGTTAATTCTATATCCGCTAAGTTTTTCCCTTCCGGCTAATTCACTAAGCTCGATAAGAAACGCTATCCCTACAACCTGTCCCCCTATCTTTTCGAGGAGTTTGCAAGCCGCAGCCATTGTCCCGCCCGTAGCTAATAAATCGTCAACCATCAAAACATTGGCTTTACCTTTTATGGCGTCACTGTGCACTTGTAAAGTGTCGGTGCCATATTCCAAATCGTAGCTAATACTTTCGGTCTTGAAAGGCAGCTTGCCTTTCTTTCTTATAGGCACAAAGCCGACACCGAGCTCTTTTGCAACCGCCGCACCAAATATAAAGCCTCTGGCTTCCACAGCAGCCACATATTCTACACCCGCCCCGTTAGAAACCTTCCCTTTTTGTATCATATCGCCCGTTGCAGAATTTCTAACGGGGCCCGCATCTGTAAAACCGGCGCATAAAGCATCTACCGCTGCGGCAAACGCTGCCGGGTCAGCTAATAATGGCGTGATATCACGAAATAAAATCCCATTCTTCGGCCAATCAGGTATGCTGCGAATGTATTCTTTAAGGTCGATTCCATTGGTCTTCATTTATCTACCATCCCTGCTACTTACTGGGTTCCCATTTTATGATGCGTTGCCTGCCCCTGCGTCTTCCGACGCGAGTCGGGGCGACGGGCAAAATGGGGCACCACTAACATAGCGACATTTAAGTAAATAAGCTATTGGATTGCTACTATCTATTATTAGCAGATTATTGACGAAATGCAAGTTTTATTGAATTGCGTATGGTGTTACGGTTCCCATTTTGCGACGTATTGCCTGCCTCCGCGTCTTCCGACGCGAGTCAGGGCGGCGGGCAAAAGGGGTTGCTACTGTTCGTTCATATACTCATAAAGCTTGGTAAGTCCAATACGACGAATCTGGCGAATTCTCTCTCGAGTCAGCCCCAGTTTCTTACCGATTTCTCTTAGTGTCATCGGTTTGTTTCCGTCAAGGCCGTAATGCCACCTCAAAATTTTGGCCTCACGGGGGTCGATTTTGTTAAGTAATCTCAAAGCCTTGGATTTTTCTTCATCTGCAACCAATGTGTCTTCCGGCTTGCCGGCGTTTTGGTCCTCCAAAGTTGCTTCGAGCATCTGATTTTTGTCTGACCCATCGCCGCCCGAGGTATCTCCCACAGAGCTAATAACCTCGACAATCCGATGTACGACTTTTGCCTTCCGCAGAGGCATGCCCATTATATCTGCCATCTCCTCAGGGTCCAGCGTCCTGCCAAGTTTACTCTCAAGTTCCACTGTGGTATGCTTCCATTGATTTATCAACGCTACCATATAAGTAGGAATATGTACCGGCTGAACGTTTTCCAACAGCGCACGCTTGATACTTTGCTTTATCCACCACGCCGCATACGTACTAAAGCGGACCCCCCGGTCGGGGTCAAAATAATCAACGGCCTTTATAAGGCCGAGGTTTCCCTCTTCAATCAGGTCGCCGAGACTCATCCCTCGCCCGCCATACTTCTTGGCGATATTAACGACCAGCCGGAGATTGCTTCGCACCAATTGCTCTCTGGCCCATGGGTCGTTTTTCTCAACGACCTGTTTAGATAAAAAGTGTTCTTGTTCTTCTGTCAGCAACGAGGCTTCGTCAATCTCTTGCAGGTATTCTTTTATGGTTGCGTCAAATGCTATGGCTCACTCCCGCCCGGCCCAAAGTCTTTCAACTTCAGCCATAAGGGCAAATTCGGCTTCTATCTTACATTGTCTTATGGTCCTATGGACTCCTTATGGAGGACGATAGCATCCCTGCGTAAAAGTCCATTTGAAATATCGGCCAAATATGCCTGCTGGTTTACCTTGTTAAAAAGAAAGCTTCCAACGGAGCTAACATCGGGGACTTCTAACGGGGTAAACGATATAAGAAGTTTCTCTTTGCTCTGTAGAAAAGATTATAAGTCATTTTGACCGAAGCCCCCGTTCTTGCTTTCGCACCCGTGCCTGCGGCTACCCAACGGGTACAGGCAAGAAAGCACGGGGGCGTAGTGGAGAAATCTATAAAAAAAACAGACCTGTCCTGCTTGCCCTGAGCTTGTCGAAGGGAGCTTGCCTGCACTGAGCTCGTCGAAGTGCCGAAGGGAGCAAAGTCGAGTGGATGGCCGTGCCACAAAAACAAACGGGGCCTACACCGAGCTAATCGGTGTAGGCCCCGAACTAATGCAAGTTTAAGGGCTTACATACAGCCCTGTATCAAAGCTGTTTACGGTTACCAATTTGGCCAAATCTGCGTATCACCCCATTCCTTGCCTAACTCAGCAATGTCCTTGAGGTTGATGATGTTATTTGGGTACTGTGGCCTGTCAACATACAGGTTGATGTTAGGATCGGTCGGCGTCAACAGCGGACTCAACGGCTGGGTAAACTCATTTCCGTCAGGGTAACGGGCAATGTACGCTGCATTGGCCTGACTCAGAGCGATGTTGTAGATACGCACATCATCGATGATACCATCGAAGTAGTTATCCCACCATATGCCTATACTGAAGGTCTTTGAAGTAGTCGTATTGATGTCTGACACACGCTCAGCCTCAGCACGGGCGTAACCATCAACATATATGACTGTGGTGGTACCGTTATAAGTGTGAGCGAAGTGCACCCAGGTATCCTGCGACGGATAGGTGAAGTCAGTGTCCCACTCCTCAGCACCCCACTCTGTAGGCCCACCCCAATACTGCACCCGCCACTGGTTGGGCTCATCCATCGTTCTCAATGAGAAGTCTTGCCCGTTCTCTTGCTCGCCAATCTCGTAGATACCACCGCTGTTGAAGCTGCGTGTATACACCCACGCGGTGATGGTCCTGGGTTTATTGCCGTCGATTCCATAGTCCACAGTGTTATAGTCGGTCACTATATAGTTGGCGTCGCCGGCAAGGTCAAGGGCCCAACTACCCCCATCACTAATCGGATATTCGTCTGTAACGTTCACATAGTCAACGCCGCACGGCTCACCGTGGAATCCATTGGCACTGTCGTCCGCGTCCTGCTCCAGTTTGTACCAGGCTATTAGATTAGAATCAGGAGGTGCCACTGGTGTAAGGTTGTAATCGCTAATGAGCCAGTTGTCTGCTATCACACGGATGTCATCATAGTCAATCTCGCCATTGCGGACAATGTCGGTTGCCCACGGACCAAACTCGGGCTTATAAAATTCTGCCAGATACAGCCGAATATCATCAATGTACATCTCACCTAAACCACCTTCGCATGGGTCGTCCCTGTCACCAAAGCCGATATACATCTTGTTGACATCCGTCAGTACCACGCCCTGGTCATTGAAGTCATTCAGGTCGATACGCCACTCTGTCCATTCGCCTATCTGTGTTGCATTGGGGTCAATATTATTATTATCATCTGTGTAATATACAATCCCGTTACTGTCGCTGCTATCTTCCAGGACCACATACATCTTCGCAGGGTCATTGTAAATACAGCCGATGTTCTTGTGGTCGCATGGGTCTGCAACATCGACGAGAGGGGAACCCTTCTTCATTTCAACGTCAGAGATTTTGGCTTCGCACATACTGCCATAGCTGCTGCTGGTAAGGCACAGGCCTAAATACATGGGCGAGCTCATCTCCGGCTCAAACATGTCGCCGCCAATCTTTTCCCATGGTTCAGCTGGTAAGCCGTTAACGTCATCTGCGTGGTAGGCCTTAATCAGCGCGGGGCCCATTTGCTGTGTACGCTGTATCTTTACCCAGTGTGGAGCGGTGATATCAGATACAACTGTCTTCTTGGTAGTGTCGCCATCATCCTCGCGATACCATAAGGCAACTCCCTCTTCCGGTGTAACGACTA
>Ga0307432_1000142_pt1 | contig 58717 bp, 54 predicted proteins | sample SalMarWE160150MG_FD_202158 | JGI IMG/M metagenome (GOLD analysis project Ga0307432, IMG submission 202158) | Salt marsh sediment microbial communities from the Plum Island Ecosystem LTER, Massachusetts, United States - WE1603-150 | ecosystem: Environmental > Aquatic > Marine > Intertidal zone >...
ATCGGCGAGAATCAGACGTATCCATTTTTGCGGGTCTATCCAGCTGGGGATATAAACCACGATGATATTGTAAACTTCTACGACCTTGCGATAATAGCTTCGCACTGGCTTGAAGGGCCTCGGTAATCTATTATTTACTATTTACTATTGTGGAGGCCAGATCCCTCGACTTCATCCGCCTGCGGCGGATTCAGCATGACTACCAAAAAGTAATCAGATAATCGCTGACTTGTGCCTGTGGCTGTGGCACTCGATATTAACCGCTACGGGCAGTGATGCAATATGACAGGCAGCGGTCTCAACTAAACAAGCCAAAGCTGTAGTATCACCACCAAGGCCCTGCGGACCTAGGCCGAGCGCATTGATGCCTCTAAGCAAATCTGTCTCAAGCTCAGCGTAAAACTCATCGCTATTTTTCTGAGTTATATTCCTAATAAGTGCCTTTTTGCTCAGCAAACAACTTAGTTCAAAATCGCCCCCAATACCTACCCCAACAATAAACGGCGGGCAGGCATCGGCACCGGCGCTTTTGACCACATCAACAACCCAATCAATTATCTGCTGCCTTTTTGCCGTAGGCCTGAACATCTTGAAACGGCTCTTGTTTTCGCTCCCTCCGCCTTTGAGCATAACGGTTAGCTTTAATTTCTCACCCGGTGCAATCGTATGATGAATTATAGCGGGGGTGTTCGAGCTGGTATTCTTGCGGATATTTAAAGGGTCAGCGACAACGCTTGCTCGCAAATACCCTTTTCGAAAACCGGCTTCGACGCCGGCATTTATTGCATCAACCAGCGTCATTTGTTTAGCTCCTGCGGGCGGCTTGACAGCCACATCAGCCCCACAGTCCACAAAGACTACCGCAAGGCCGGTGTCCTGACATAATGGTATTGATTCGTCCTTTGCGAGCCGGGCATTTTCGATAAGCTGATTCAGGATTTTGGCCGCTGCCGGGGTGGTTTCTTTTTGTGCCGCTTGTTCAAGAGCAACTAAAACATCATCGGGCAGCTCATAACCGGCTGCTATGCAAAGCGATTCGACTGTCTCAGATATCTTTTCAAACTTAATATATCGCACAACTAATTAGTATTTGGTCGAAGATTCTAAATACTATTGGCCATTTACGATGACCTCAAAAGTTTTATACGTTTCATTACCAACATCATCGCTGATTCTAATGGTGATTATATGCTCACCGAGCTGTAATTTTTCAATCACAATCGTAAAATCCTCCTCCGTAGTATCATAAACCATATCGTCAGGCATAGCGCCTATCCACCGGGCATTGCTATCGATGGTATAATCCAGCTTTCCTATCACACTGAACTCATCAGAGGCCTGCAGCTTCAGCGTTAAGGTTTTGTTATCTTTCTCGATAGCATGCTTTTTAATAACCGGCCCGGTATTATCAACCACGACTGATTCGCTTACTCTACTACCCGTCAGTTTGGTTGCGGTAGTATTGCTTCTCTCGTCGCTTGCAGTTACTCTGACCTCGTACCGTCCATCCTCAACAGTCTTACCGTCCCATTCGAAATTGTCCTCTTCAAGCTCATCTTTAAGTTCAATCCAGTTTACCCTTCCGACTTTTCTAAAGTCTATTTTGTAAATCAATTTGTCATCGTTTTCATCTTCGGTTTTATAGCTGATTTCGAACATTCCTTGCTTTTGGTCTATTCTGCCAACGCTGACCGATTTGACCTTCGGCGCCAAATTCGGTACGCTGCTGGCAACGGTAACTTCCCTGATAAGCGGGCTTTTTTCACCATCTTCACTCTGCAACACAAGTTTATACTGACCGAACCTGCCCAGGGGACAACGCAGTTGTATTGGCTCTGTAACCTCCACCTGTTCAGTCCAGTCCGAAAAGGTAGGGTCGTTTACATCCTTAACATTTCCACTGCGAGAAGCTACCAGAACCTTGCATCCTTTTGGAATATCTGCTTCGATTTGCAGTTTGCCCCATTTCGCCGGCTGACCGGCATCAATAAGGTCAGAACTGTAAGTCCCTTCGGAGGCAAGACCGGTGCCTAACTTTATCAACTTCGCCGGGTTTGCGGTGCCAAGATACACATCTTCACGGGCTACAGCTAATGCTGTTATCTGGGATGCTTGCTCATCTTCGTAGATAATCGCTTGCTGCTCTGAGGCTGGTTCGACTGTAAAAAGCTGAGCATCATTTCCGGTGCCGACAAACAACTTTTTATCCTGTTCGGCCAGGCAGAAAAAAACAGCAGTTTCATTGAATATACTCGTCACGAACCCGTCTTTGCTTATCCTGTATACGTAACTGGCCTTAGCCGGCTTGATTGGTTTACGGAGCGGTGCTTGTCTTTTGCTGGGTTCATCATCGTCTTTCTTTTTTGTATTTGCAATTTTAAGTGTGAAACCGCCCTCTTTCTCGTCAGTATCTTCTTGGTCTTCTTCCGGCTCCTCGATTTCAGGCCGACCAGCCGAAAGCAATTGTGAAGCAAACTTCTTTTGGGCTTGGACAATCTTAGCCGACGTCGCCGCTGCGTGCAAATCGCCATCGGTGGTAAATAATAGTGCTGTAATCTCCGGCTGGTCGCTGTCATATAGAACTGTCGCCGTTTTAGTGCGCGGGTTTATCTTATACACCAGCCCTCTGGTGTCGCTTCCGGCATAAACAAAGCCGCGTTCTCCAAGCACCAGCGAAAGTATGTTTTTATCTCGGCTGTCGTAAATAAGCTGAGCTTCTTTGCCAAATGGGTTAAGCATGTAAACCTTGCCCTCCGGCCCCGTCCCCAAATAGATATTACCTGCATCGTCGGTTGCTATCGCAAAAATATATTTAGTACCCCCGCAAGGCAGGCTCCCTTTGGCGTCATTTGGCTCAAAGATTATTTCTGCCTTGTCCGCCTCAAATCGGTACAGCCTACATTTTTTACCACTTATAGCGGCTAAAAGCCTGCCGGAAACATCGGTTTCCATTGCGAAAATATGCTCGTTCAACAAATATTTCTCGACCTCAGAATTACCCGTATCAGGCTTGTTCACATCGTTTGGCGCCTGAGACTTCTCGCCGGGTAAGTCTTGCTCTGATTCAACTGGATAAATCTTTTCTATCTTATTCAGACTATACTTATAAATACCACCATTAGGGCTTGTGCCGAAATAAACCGTTCCACCACTTACAACGATGCTGTTTATCGACCAAACATCTCCAAAATCAGCAAAGTCCTCAATCAATACCTCGGCTGCCCGGCCAAGCTGGATAGTCCCTCGTGAACCGATCACGACATCCTTGGTTTGGCCTTTTAATAAGTCAGAGCTGCTTGCATGACGTGTAACCTTACTGCTAACAGCCAGACAGGCCGAGCTCTCCGTAAGGAGTCCCGAGGACAAAACCGAAAAACAAATCAAAGCCATTACTAAAATTACCCCCCGTTCTCCCGTCAGGGATGGCCAAGCCCATTGCTTTTGCCTGCCCCCGAATCTGTCTTCGCCTGCCCCTGCGTCTCCCGGCGCAAGTCGGGGCAGCGGGACAGAAGACTCGGGGGAGGTAGGTAAGAAAGCACGGGAGTGATTAAGGTGAGATTCAGCTTTCATAACAACTCTCCAAATAAAGTCAAATACGTACTGTCATTGCGAGTCCGCCACAGGCGGGCGTGGCAATCTCAAATTTAACCGGTGAGATTGCTTCGGTCGTTTCACTCCCTCGCAATGACATTTACATTTTGCACTTTGCGATGCCCTCTGGGACACTTTTACTTTAGCGGTCATTTTTCTACTGTTATGCTCATAACTTTTTTATCAACAACAATTGTGCTGGTTTCTAAGCTTTTTTCGAGCCAGTGTTGATATGGCTGAGTTCTCAGCGTCCTTTTCATATCCTGCAAGACTAATGCCTTTGTCGCAGGTAAATCGGGCAGCTCAGCCTTTTCCACCGTAACACCACCCGGCGGTAAGACCAAAAGACAATACAATTTATTTCGTTTTATTTGCAAAGAGTGATTTAAGGCCTCAATTAAATCCGGAAAACTTTGTGCAGTAAATTTGTACGGTACGGCTTTCTTAAGAAACCGCCTATAGCTTTTTGAGCCGCACACAGTTAACGGATACTTTCCAGGAATTGCCTCTTGTGGTATTTCGAAGCTGAATTGGTATTTTTGCTTGCCCGCCAGGAAAGATTCCACAACTACCTCAATATCAATTTGTTCGCCTGCTTTAACTTCCGAATCAGACAAATCGGCTGACCATATATGTGAAATAATGCTTTTTGGCACTACACGAATATCAAAATCAAACGATTCTATATCGGCCTTCTTATACGGATTATTCATAAGAAGCGCGACCGAACCGGTGCTTTCCGTTATCATCTGATTTAAACCCATAACAGTTGAAATATTTTCAAAGGTAATCGTTTCATCGTCTTTTACTACGATAGCAACTTTATACTCAATCATATGCTCCGGTGGGAAATCGCCGAGGTAAAAAGCCGCCCCAGCTACAGCTGAGCGGAGGATGGTCGGAGTAAGCATCTGATTGTTAACAACCTGGCAGTTGTATACTCTCCTCTCAGAATCACTATAACGGTCTACTTTTATCGTAAGTGGTATCATCTTTGCCTTTGCACCGATACGCCCAAAGACCGCAGCTGACTCATCCACTGTCAAAGCACCAACTATTTCAACCATACTTCCAAACTTAAAAGAACGATACATACTTGAGACCACAGTATGTACCTGCCCTGTGGCCATCGGTAAATCTATAGGACCATAGCTGAGTAAGCTGTGCCCGAATCCGTAAACGTCATCGCCTGAAACCAAAGTTGTTGTACCAAGTACAAACATTACTATATCGCCGCTCACCAACGGAACGGCAAGAACAGCACCCGGCTCTAACTTCGGGTACCGTGGCCCGTGACCCGTGTCTTGTGATTCGAGCGACGAGTCACGAGTCACGAGCGACGAGCCACCGGGCGATCCTCCGGGAACAACTATAAGCCCGAGAGGTTCGGCCCAGGCCCCCAACTGCTCACAAACCCTGGCTGGCAATCCAGAGGTTATCAGCGGACAGGGCAACTGCTGGATACCCGATTCCCGATTCCCGATTCCCGATACTCGACGAGCATCGGGTATCAAGTATCGAGGATCGGTTATTTGCTTATCAATTTCCGCAAAATCAATCGGCTTGGAAAAATCAAACACAAATCCTACCCGGCAGGCGTTAGCCTTCTGACCTTTGTCTTCTGGTGTCTGTCTTCTGTCGTCTGCCCGGCCTACTTCGAGCATTTCTTCGATAGGTGTCACGCCGTAAAGCGGGTCTTTGCTGAAAACCCAGGCGAAAGCTAATGCTCCCGCCAATCGGCCATCGATATAGACCGGTGAACCACTGCATCCACCTATAGGACCTGTGTGAATAAAACGTTCATCAGTGCTCTGAACCAAAATTGCATTTCTACCCGGCGATATATTGCGGACTACGCTGATAACATCCAGAGCAAACTTCTCTATCTCAGTACCTTTATAACAGGTAAGGCAATACGCCTTCATCCCGGGCTGAACTTCATCAATACTAATATATTTATTAGAATCCCAGATATCCCTCGATACTCGATGAGAATCGAGGTCTGCCAGACAAAGTCCCGATTTAACCCCGTTAGAAGTTCTTGCCAGAGGCGATATCAGGACCAGAACCAGTAAAAAGTAAAGAATTTTACCCGCCTTGGCGGGTTTACCTTTACTACTCTGCGAAGTGGCGCTTCCACCCTCCGTAGCAAAGCTACTGCGGAGGACGGGTCGCTGCGTAGCACGAGCCGCCATAATTTTGAACATCTATATCCTTTCGATTGACCCTGTTAGATAGGAACTTATCTAACGGGGTTGACATTAGCTACGAGGCGAAATTTTAACCGATTAAAAGGCCTATTGCAAGATAAAAGTAATCCTGTTAGAATATCGGTTCAAATTCTAAGCCGATTTCAAATAAATCGGATTAGATAGCAATCTATTTCAGGGAAAACCGGAGAAATAAAGGAGCCGAAGGATGAGACCAGATCATCGTCACGAACTGAAAACCAATGAATTGGCTGAATGGCTGAGCAACTTGCCACGGTGGGCCAAGGAAAATCGCACATTCATTATCTTTATATCGGCAGTGATTATTGTGGCCGCTTTTTTTTACATCTGGAGAATCCGCGGTAAAGATGTGGCATCTCGAAAACAGCTTGAGCTTACAAGCCTTGTTGGCCAGATAATAAGCAGCAAAGCGCAAATCCTCCAGGCCGCCGAACAAGGAAGAGACTTTTCATTTGTGTTCCTGCAGCCAGCCGAAAATCTCAGAATCTTCGCTGAAAGTACAACTGATGACCAGATGGCTGCCTTTGCGCTTATTAAACAAGCAGAAGCCCTGCGAACGGAATTGCATTACCGCTTGGGGGCTGTGCCCGAGCAGGAAGCAGCAACTCAGATAAACCGGGCAAAGGCCGGCTACACCGAGGCGCTCGAGAGACTCGTCGCCCCCGCTGCTTCGCTTTCGCGAAGCAAAACGACGGGGGGATGCCCAGCCAACCCGTTGTTAATGGCTGCGGCTAAATTCGGCGTGGGATTGTGCGAGGAAGAGCTTGGCAACTTCGAAATAGCTGAACAAATATATCGCGACATCACCACGAACTCCGATTTCGAAGGCACCGTACCCGCTGCCCAGGCAAAGCTGCGTCTTGAGACAATGGCTGACTACAAGCAAAAGATAGTCTTTAAGCCGGCACCGAAGCTGAAACCTGCTGCTCCCGAACAGCCACCGACCCTACCAAAACCAGGACATTCGGCTCTTGAAGCACCTGACACTAATGCCAGCCCCCTAACGCTAAATAGTACCATTGAGGCGGGGACCCCGGTCAACGATATCAATCAACCCAGCAAATAATTGACGAAGCGAGCCTACTCCGCCCTGCGAAGCGGGCTTCGTAGGCCGCGAAGCAGGGATTTCTGATGCAGGATAGCGGTTCTGAGCCATCTCGTCTGGGCGAAGGCCCCAGCCATCCGCCGTGTCGGAGCATCGGCGAGACAGGTAGTCCGATGACGCTTCAAGTGGGAACTTCAATAAAAGAGCGACGGCTCGATAAGTACCTCCACTGTCGATTCAGTAACTTCAGCCGGGTAATGCTCCAAAATATTATCAAGCAAGGCGCCGTTAAAGTTAACGGTAAAATAGCCAGGCCCAGCTTTAAACTAAACCCAGGCGACAAAATCGAAATAACGCTACCTGAACCACCAAGCAAAGATATTCTGCCCGAAGATATCCCCCTGAATATAATCTACGAAGATTCCGATTTGATAATACTCAACAAACCGCCTGATATGATAGTTCATCCCGCTCGTGGCAACACGCACGGAACTTTGGTAAATGCCCTGTCATTTTATTGTGATAAGCTATCGAGCGGCCTCGGTGAACTTCGACCCGGCATTGTACATCGTCTCGATAAAAACACGACCGGCGTTATGGTCGTTACTAAAAACGATGTTGCTCAATGGAAGGTCGCAAAACAATTTGAACGCCGCCAGGTCAAAAAGACCTATCTTGCTGTCGTTCACGGCACGCCGGAACTAACAGCCGACCGAATAAAAGCACCGCTGGGTATTCATCCAAAAATAAGAGAAAAATACGCAATAAGGCCAGAGACCGGCAAAGAAGCAGTCACCTTCTATGAAACAGTCGAATCTTTTCGTGGCTTTTCGCTATTGAAGCTCTCGCCCAAAACCGGCAGAACACATCAGATACGAGTGCACTTGTCTCATATAAAACATCCAATCGTCGCCGATGATATGTATGGCGGGAAATTTATCTATCCCTGGCAGTTGCAGGACGCCGAGCCTGCTGTGCAGGAGCCAATTATAAACCGAGTTGCCCTGCACGCTTCAACACTCGAATTCAAACACCCCACAACCGAGGAAATGATGAAATTCGAAGCTCCCTTTCCCGAAGATATGCAAAACCTCCTTGATATGCTGCGAAAATACCGAAAAATCTGATAAATCTTCGACTCGTCCTTGTTTTTGCTTTGCCATTCCCGCGCAAGCGGGAATCTACTGTATCGCCTTTATTCTTGTGGCGGTTCAGCGAGGTCTGGCAATGCTTTTAAAACGCATTCAAAAATCTTTCTCGCTGTTTCTACGGCTTCAATTGCTTCGTTTTTACTTATATCTTCGTGCGGAACGGGATATCGTAAGTCTACCGCATAAATTGACAAAGTTTTGGCTTGCTCGGTAAGCTCTTCGAGCCCATCAACTACAGGTGAGCTTAGTCTGAGTAGATTTTCGACGTTGTGTGTTTTTCCCGCTCGAATATCGTGGAAAGTCAACACGCCTTTTAGAGCCTTCTCTGTGCATTGTTGTGCGTGAAAAGCAATTGCCCAATATGCCGGATCATTATCTTTTTGAATAAGCTCGGCCAGGCGCAAATCGTCGTCTGCGCGCGTAATCCATTGCTTGGTCATTTCAAGCTTAGGATCCATAGACCAGCCTACCATCACAAAGAACCTCGTTCATAATCGTGTTTTTTACGTCAACATATCTGTCGAATTGTGATTTAGTACAAACAATTAAATCGAAAGAGATGAGAAAGTCCCCAAGGCTTGACCTGCCCTCAACAGCGATTTCTCTTGTTGACCGGTCTGTGTCGGGTACGACAGCAAGCAGGTCGACATCGCTATCGTCGTCGGCCTTGCCCGCAGCGTGCGAGCCAAAAAGATAAATCCTCTCCGGGTGTATTGACTCGGCTAACCGCTTAGTAATTTCATCGAGTAGTTTTGTAGAAAGCTCCTTCATCGGTTTTATTCCTGCGGCAGTTTGGCGAGGTCTGCGTCGGAGCCGGCGACCATTAAAATATCATCCTGATAAATGATGGTATTTGGCATAGGGACATTGATAATCTGGCCTTTTTCCTGCTTTTTTGCCTTGCTGTGCTCGTCTCGTTTGATTGCAACCAGATTCACACTGTATTTCTGCCTCAATTGCAAATCCATCAGTGTCTTTTCATTGAAGCTGGCCGGCGCTTTTATACGGGCTAAGCTATAGCCGGGCGCAAAATCTATTTTCTCCCCGATTTGCGGTGCGATAAGTTTATATGCCCATCGCTGAGCCGACTCAATTTCAGGGTAGATAACATCTGTAGCGCCTATTTTCGAAAATACCTCACCAGCAATTAAATCCTCAGCTCTGGCAAAAATCTCTTTCACTCCCATCTGTTTAAGATTCACCACCGTCAGAACCGCAGATTCAAAACCTCGTCCCGTGCCCTGGCCTATACTGATAATAGCAACATCGACCTTACCAACACCCTGTGCTTTAAGCGCCTCTTCATCAGTGCTGTCGAGCCGAACGGCGTGACTTACCTGGTCTGAAATCAGCTCTATCTGCTCCCTGTTTTTGTCAATTGCGATAACCTCTGCTCCGCTCATCGCAAGGGCGATAGCCAATTTCTTGCCGAAATGTCCCAATCCTATTACAGCGAACCGCTTCATTGTATTAACTCCTTCAAACACGGACTTACACTGACTGAAAACGGACTGATACTGACTTTGTCCGTCCGTGATTATCCAACAATTACCGCCTCGACCGGATAATTATACCGTACAGGTTTCAAGTTAAACGTCAGTGCCGCCAATAGCGTCAATGGGCCGAGTCTGCCGATAAGCATAACAGCAATAATAATCAATTTTCCAACGGTTGTCAAAGAGGCGGTTTTGCCCGTCGTCAAGCCAACTGTCCCCAGAGCAGAAGCCGCCTCGAACATAATATCCGACATTTCAAACCCCTCGTGCTCCGGCCTGGCTACGGCTTGGTGCTTCGCCACGACGAGCAGGCTCCGCCCTGACGAGTGAGCATCTTCTGCGGGGCCGCTCACATTTTCTGGGTTCCCATTTTGCTTTTCTTTTGCCTGCCCCCGCGTCTTCTGACGCGAGTCGGGGCGGCGGGCAAAATGGGAACCCTCTGTGATACTCAATGCCAATGTGGCACCGAACAAAACCACAACGAAAAGCAGCATAACAGTAATTGCTCTGCCAACGACAACTATCCGGACAGAACGATTAAACATCTCGACTTCCTGACGCTTCCGCAGGGTCGCAAAAACCGTCATTATTACTACCGCCAACGTTACCGTCTTGATTCCACCCGCGGTTGAGCCGGGTGAACCACCGATAAACATAAGCAGAATCAAAACAAACCTGCTCGAAATCGATAGTTCAGCAACATTGACAGTGTTAAACCCAGCCGTCCTGGCTGTTATCGACTGAAATAGTGCTCCGAGAACACCGGGACTTTCGCCAGAGCTACTTCCAAGTGCATAACGCTCAAACAAAAGGATAGCCAACATTCCCAAAATTATCAGAGACGCACTTACGCTAAGAACAATCTTGCTCTGCAGCCGCATTCTTTTCGGCGCTTCCATCGAAAGCCGATAGCGCTTAAAAAAACGCCTTTTGAAGAATCGTTTTACCCTGTCAACCGCAATATTGGCCAAGTCGTAAAGCACACCGAAGCCAAGTCCACCGAGCACTATCAAAGGACAGACCACTATATATACCTGCCAGCTTCGATTGTAACTTACAAAACTATCGCTAAACAAACTAAAGCCGGCATTACAAAAAGCACTGATGGAATGAAAGATACTACAGAACCATCGGGCTGCGGCGGGCTCCGCCCCGACGAGTTGCTGCTGTATACCACCACTGTAGCTTTGCAGGTCATCCCACATCGGAAAAAGACTCACTGCACCAATGGCTTCGATTACTATCGTCCCCACAAAAATAAAAGCTATCATCTTGCCTATTCGACTAATCGTGCGGGCACTGAGTAAATCCTGCATCGCTACCGATTCACGCAGACTCAGCGCTTGTCCTAACAGTAGAGCAAAAACCGCACCGAACACCACTATGCCAAGGCCGCCAAGCTGAATCAGCGACAGGATTACCACCTGTCCCATCAAACTAAAGTCTTCGCCTGTATTTTTTACGATAAGTCCTGTCACGCAAGTGGCGCTTGTCGCAGTAAACAAGGCATCAACTAAGCTTACATCTGGCCCAGCAGATGCCTTCGGCAGCATCAGCAATCCTGCTCCGGAAACTATCAAAACCAGAAAGCTTGCAATTAACGTTTGCGTGGGACTTCTGCCCGAAGCTGCAAAATTAACACCCGTCCTGCAAAGCTTGGTAACCACTTGCAAGACAAGATAAATACCCACTGCGAAATGACGAACTGTTACAGGGTCGGTTTTGGCAAACCACCTGCCGGCTCCAAATACAACTATGCCAAGCGCAACCAAAAGTGGAATCTCAAACCAGTTTGCCCGCCCGAATTCAGCTTTTGAGGCGCTATTGAACAGCCGAATTATCTTCTCGACTATGAATACGCCAAGCAAAGCTATCTGAACAGCATATAAAATCTTCGCCGCAAATACGGGCTTATCGAAGCCAAACAGCCAAACAAAAGTAGCCGTAATCCCCGCCGAAGCTAAGGCGTTAACGCCGATTAAATACCTTTCTAACCGCCTGTTTTTATAGCTAATCTGCATAGTAATAGCGTAAAGCCAAAAGCTAAAAAAGTAAAACCAAAACTTGCCAAGAAAATTAAGTTCTGATATTTCAGCTTACTAAGCGACATCTGCCAGGCCCAGCGAGTCGCCGAACTTAGCTAATAACGCCTGACGGATATTCTTGTGCTGCGGCCTGGTTAACATTGGGTCGGATTGGACCAGCTCGAATGCGTTTTTCCTTGCCATAACAAGCAGGTCGAAATCATCCACGATATTTGCGATTTTCAAATCCGGCAGACCGTGCTGGCGCGTACTGAACAGCTCCCCCGGCCCGCGCAGTCGTAAATCCTGTTCTGCTATCTCAAAACCGTCGTTGCTTCTGGTCATAATCTCTAACCTGCTCTTTGCAGTCTCGCTGCCTGCCCCCGCGTCTTCCGACGCGAGTCGTGGCGGCGGGTCAGTGTCCGCAAACAAAAGACAATATGATTTTGCCTGGGACCTCGCGATACGGCCTCTCAACTGGTGCAATTGCGCCAGTCCAAATCTGTCGGCCCCTTCTATAACCATTATTGTAGCGTTCGGCACATCCACCCCCACCTCCACTACCACAGTAGCAACCAGCGCATCAATTTTACCCCTGCGAAATTCCGACATAATCTTCTGTTTTTTTGCCGAGGGCATCCGGCCATGCAGAAGCTCAACTGTAAATTCCGGGAAAACTTCTGATAAAAGCTTCCATCCATCCGTTGCCGCCTTGAGGTCTTCGTCTCCCATCGGGGTAATACGGGGATAAACAAAATAAGCCTGCTTCTTTGCCTTTAGGCGTTCGCGGATAAACTCGTATGCCTTTTGGCGGTCGTGCCGGCCGAACCAGCGTGTGGAAACAATCCCTCTGCCCGGCGGCGAATGCTTGATAACAGAAACATCCAAATCTCCAAAAGCAGTCATCGCCAGCGTCCGGGGTATAGGTGTAGCCGTCATAACAAGATAGTGCGGAGTGGTTTGCTTTCGTAATTGAGCACGCTGATGGACTCCAAATTTATGCTGCTCATCTATAACTACCAGGCCGAGTTTGCCAAATTCTACATCCTTCTGCAAAATAGCCACCGTCCCCACGATAATATCGATATCCGCCTGCTTTATCTTGTTTAGAAGCTGCGTTCTCTTTTTTCCGGTCAATCCCCGTGTTAGCAAGACCCTCGTTACGCTGCTTTTCTTCAAATATCTTTCAATACTTAAAAAGTGCTGACCAGCCAAAATCTCCGTAGGTGCCATAATCGCCACCTGCGTTTTGTTGGCAACGGCTAACAAAGCCGCATAAAGCGCAACCACCGTTTTGCCCGACCCAACATCACCCTGCAATAGTCGATTCATCGGTTTGGAGTTACTCATATCCCCTACAATCTCGGCTATTGCATCGTTTTGGTCTTCGGTAAGCAAAAATGGAAAACGTTTTCTAATTCGGCTGTCGATTTTGTCACTGTAAACCATAGCTGTCGCCGACGAAAAATGCTGACATCTATACCGCCGAAGCGCCAATCCAAGCTGCATCAGGAAGAGTTCATCGTACTTTAATCTGCGCTTCGCCTGAGCCAGCTTTTGCTCATCTGGTGGCAAATGTATCCAGCTAAAGGCGTCTTTTCTATTGACTAAACTCGCTTTTTTCAGAAGCCCCTCCTCATAAAACTCATTTATAAGCTCATCTAAATTATCGAGCACAGGCCTGATTATCTTCTTGATTTGCCTGCTGCTTAAGTTGGCACTGGCAGGATAAACACCCCCACTAAAATACTCATCCGACTTAGAAGTTTTCTCGTCGATAATCAGAAACTTCGGGTTGGTCATTTGTAATTGATGCCGGTATAAGTTGACCTTGCCCGAGGCAATTATTACCTGGCCGGGTTTTAATTGATTACGAAGGAACCCGCCGTGAAACCACACAACCCTGCACACGCCTGTATCGTCACTGAGTACCGCTTCGAATATTGGCGGCTTACGATAGCTTTGATAGTTTGTTGACTCAAGCAGGCCGACAATGGTAGCTGTCTGGTCTGGCTGCATCTTGCTTATCTTTATGGCTTTCGGGGCGAACACCCAGTCACGAGGAAAATACTCTAATAAATCCCCTACAGTGTTTACCCCCAATTGCGCAAAGACCCCAGCTCTGGCTGGCCCGACACCTTTGAGATACTGCACCGGCATCGATAACGTAATTTCGAGTTTCGAATTTTGAACTTCGAATTTCAATTCTTGCTATTCCTCAAACCCATATTTACCAAGCAGCTTAACAAACCGGACGCCACAGATATGTCTTTCAACGAGTTTGTTTCCCTTTCTCTTACAAACGACCAACTCCTGTACTCCTCCATAACCGACAGGTGCCATTATAAGGCCGTCGTCGGTCAGTTGTTTTATAAGCGGCTCTGGAATCCCCGGAACCGCTGCAGTAACCATAATCCTGTCAAAACACCTCGATGGTGGCAATCGAGACTCCGGCCAGCCGCAACTGCCATCACCAACATAGAACTCAACGTTTGTGATACCTAACCTATCCAAAATCGCCTGAGCCGACTCCGATAGCTCGCTGAATCTTTCTATCGTATAGACTTTTTTTGCCAGCTTACTCAAAACTGCGGTCTGATATCCGCTGCCCGTGCCTAACTCCAGAACCTCACAATCTTGATTGACCTGCAGCTCCTGCGTCATCAGGGCGACAATATATGGCTGAGAAATAGTTTGGTCCATCCCGATAGGCAGCGGGCCGTCAGAATAAGCCTGCGACTGATAATTAACAGGCACAAATTCCTCTCTCGGAACCTCGGCCATTACGGCCAATACACGAGGGTCGGTTATATCGCGACCTTTCAGGTGCCACCCAAGCATCCGCTGGCGCACCTTAGCAAATCTATCTTCGTTATCTCGGCTATGCATAGCTGTAATAATCGCCTTTTTACGTCTGTTTTGCAAACCAATTTTTGCCAGGATTAAATCCTTGCTCTCGAACTAATAAGCGATAAAATTCTATATAAGCGTAGTAAATAAACCCCGTTAGAAAGCTCGGGCGTGGCTTTTAACCCGCCTACGGCGGGTAAAGCTTCACCCCGTCAGCAAAATTATTTCTAACGAGGTAAACGAATCTCAAAAAGTTTTAGTGAGGCCAAAAAATGGATACCAAAAAATTTCTTTTCTACCTATTAGCTGTTCTTTTAGGCGGCTGTGTGCCTGTTATGTCGCTGCATCCACTTTACACTGAAGAGACAATCGTGTTTGAGGAAAAATTGCTCGGCACCTGGGTGGATGACTCCAACAATATCTGGGAATTTAAGTGTCCTAACGAACCGGAAAAAACTTACAAACTATTTATTGTCGATAATGAGGGTGAAAAAGGATTGTTTGATGTACATTTGACAAAACTTCAAAATAAACTTTTCCTGGACATTTATCCGGGAGAACCACCATGGGGGAAAGAAGACCCAAACAAACTAATTTGGCCATACAACACCTTCTTTTTAATACCTGTCCATACATTTATAAAAATAGATGGCATTGAACCTGATTTAAAATTACAACTCACAGATGACGAGGATATGAAGAAATTGCTCGATGAAGACCCCAATGCAGTAAAGCACGAATCCGTCGAAGATGGGTTTGTTTTAACGGCATCAACAAAAGAACTTCAGGCATTTGTCTTCAAATATGCCGACGACAGCAGATTATTTACTAAGGAAACCATCTTACGCCGCAAAAAAGCAAGAGACTCTGATGAGCCAAACGATGTCAGCTCTGAAAATACTGAGCCTCAGAAGGCCCAAACAGGCAATAGATAAAGGTAATATATTTTATGGCTACTCAGCCAGAGCCCAGACGCTATCTGATAAATATTGATTCTATCTCTACGCATCAGCTCTTCACCAATTGTCTGGTTATAGGAGCCGGCGTTGCAGGTCTTCAAGCCGCTATCGAAGCAGCCGAGACGCAAAATGTCATCATTGTTTGCAAGGGAACTCTACAAGATAGCAACACCTTCAAAGCGCAAGGCGGAATCGCTTCGGTACTGGATAAAACAGACTCCTTCGAATCGCACGTAGCCGATACGCTTACTACCGGCTGTGGGATATGTGACGAACACATAGTTGACTTAGTCATTCGCCAGGGGCCTCATCTTATAGAGCAATTACTTCACTGGGGTGCTGATTTTGATATAATTGACGGCCATATTGCCGCTACGCTCGAAGGCGGACACTCCTACCCTCGCGTCGCCCACGCTCACGGCGACGAAACCGGCAGAATAATCGCCGAGACGCTAATAAGAAAAGTCAAACAAAACCCAAATATTAAAATAATTGAAAACTTCTACACGGTAGATTTACTTACCAACGAGGACAACCAGTGCTTAGGAATAATTGGCCACGACAAACACGGAGGCCATCAAATAATCTGGGCAGTAAATACGATTTTGGCATCCGGCGGAGCCGGTCAACTCTACCGCGAAACAACAAATCCGGAAGTAGCCACCGGCGATGGGCTGGCTATGGCTTACCGAGCCGATGCCATACTGCGGGACCTGGAGTTCGTACAATTCCATCCAACCACGCTCTACATCGCGGGCGCCACACGGGCTCTGATTACCGAGACATTGCGGGGCGAAGGAGCTGTCCTGCTGGATAATAAAGGCCAACGTTTTATGAAAGACTACCACGAAGCCGCCGAGCTTGCACCGCGAGACATAGTCAGCAGAGCCATCCTTGAGCAAATGCGGAAAACTGAATCAACACATGTTTATCTGGATGTTCGGCACTTCGATAAAAATCACTTCACTAAAAGATTCCCCCTTATTAGCCAGCTATGCGAAGGTTTCGATATAGATGTAAGTAAGGATTTAATTCCTGTCCGCCCCAGCGCACACTATATGGTTGGCGGCATAAAGACCGACGTCAAAGCTGCGACAAGTATTGAAAATCTTTACGCCTGCGGTGAGGTGGCATCCACCGGCCTGCACGGCGCAAATCGACTTGGCAGTAATTCCCTGCTTGAAGGATTGGTTTTCGGCAAAATAGCTGGACAATCTGTTTCCCAGCACAAAGAAACAGTTGTCTCTCATATCAAGCATCCCCGAATAAGATACCAGGTCCCGTCGTCCGACCGTACTCCTTTAGATACCACCGATGTCAGAAACTCACTTCGCTCCCTTATGTGGCGAAATGTCGGCATCACCCGAAGCGCCCAGCCGCTTGCAGAGTGCCAGGAGATTATCAAATTCTGGCAGCGGTATGTAATGGACAAAATGTTCGACTGGCCCGAAGGTTGGCAATGCCAGAATATGCTCACTGTTTGTTTGCTTATAGCCGGGGCGGCCCAAAAACGCCAGGAAAGCCGAGGTGTGCATTTTAGAAGCGATTTCTCTAACATCGATGACGAAAACTTCAAGAAACACATCGAAATCACACGATAAACTCCGTTAGAAATAATTTTTCTAACGGGGTAAAAAGTGGGAAATAAAGCAAACTTTTGTTATAATAAATTAGTAAGCAAGATAAGTGAAAGAGTGGGTTGGACGGTCGCCCCTGCTGCTTCGCTTTTGCGAAGCAAAACGGCGGGGGAGGAAAGTCCGAGCAGGACAGGGCAACGGTGGTGGCTAACGGCCACCGGGGGCAACCCCAGGGAAAGTGCCACAGAAAACACACAGCCCCGCACCTACTTTGAGCTGTTAGTATTGACCAAATATGAGGTATTCGAGCGATTTTAAGACCTTATAAATGGTGTGACAGCCGCAACTCAAAGTAGGTGCGGGGTAAAGGTGAAATGGTGCGGTAAGAGCGCACCGCAGTGCCGGTGACGGCGCTGGCAGGGTAAACCCCACCGCCTGCAAGACCAAATAGCTGGTAACTCGGCCCGGGTGTGAGTGACAATTTGTCGCTCGACCGGCAGGTAGGTCGCATGAGCTAACTGGTAACAGCTGGTCAAGATAAATGGCCGTCGAATACAGAACTCGGCTTACAGACCCACTCTTTTTTATTTACCCCGTTAGAAAATCTATAACAGGGTTGTAATACAATAAAAAAGAAAAAATTTCTAACGGGGTGTATTCTTTGCTGAATCGATGCTTTCCACTTTTTCCTCAGGAGTCAATCTACGGTCTTTATTCTCAAACGTGCCTACAAATACACCCACCCTGATTTTGACCACGGCGATATTGTCCTCGATGACCATTCTGATTTTGCCCTTACCAAAGTTAATGTGGTCGAACTCGACACCACCGCTGTCGCTAAGCATCCCCGCCAAGGCAGGTGACCTGTCCAACGTATGTAAAATCGTCCCGAATATTTGATTCATAAGCATCGCAGAAGTGGTCAGCATTTTATCCGAACGGGACGCATCCGCGCTTTTGCCGAGCTTATTGACATCCTCGTGCAAGTTCCTCAAGACTTGCTTTAGTCTCGTGATTTGTCTTGCTTTTTCAGATATGCTCGGCTTATCAACGGCTGACTTTTCCAAAACCATTTGGCTATCAAACATAAGTCCTCGCTTGGGCTCCATCAGAAACCTTCTGGGTCTCCGTAGGAGCCGCTTGACCTGTTCGTCCACCAAAAAGAAATATTTTCGTTTTGCCGTCAACCTGGCCTCATCGAAGGCAACCATATTAAACCAGACCTTATAGCCATCTTTGCCCTGCCCCAGCGAGGCAACTACACTTCTGCTCTGGCTGAGCAGCTCAGATTCCGGCTTGTGAATTACAGGCAGTACGTCAAGAGCGCCGCTTTTCTTTAATTCTGTCTTATAGTAAACGTCGGAGAGACTTGCGTCGTAGGGAAGCTCCTGCCGCCTGGATATTACGTATGGCGACACAATAGAAGAGCAACCGCATAAAGCAAGCACAGAAAACAGAAGACAGAGGACAGAAGACAGAGAACAGAAAAATCTGACTTCTGGTTTTCTGGTTTTGCATTTTATACTCTCCATTTTACACTTCCTTTGCTTCAATCCATTTCATCATCTTGCGTAATTTTCGACCAACTGTTTCCAGCTGGCAGTTGTAATCTTTTTCGTAAAGCTGCTTAAATTTTTTGAGGCCCGACTGGTATTCGTTTACCCACTCCTTGGCGAACGAACCGGATGTAATCTCCGAGAGTATCTTTTTCATTTCAGCTCTGGTTTGCTCGGTGATAATTCTTGGCCCACGAGTCAAATCGCCGTATTCAGCGGTATTGGATATACTGTACCTCATATAGCTGAGCCCGCCCTGATACATAAGGTCAACTATCAATTTTACCTCGTGCATACATTCGAAGTAGGCCAGTTCCGGTTGATATCCCGCTTCAACCAGCGTCTCAAAGCCGGCTTTAATAAGCGATGTAAGGCCGCCGCAAAGAATACACTGCTCACCAAATAAGTCGGTTTCAGTTTCTTCTTTGAATGTGGTTTCAATAATACCTGCGCGGGCACCGCCGATACCATTGCCCCAGGCAAGGCCAATTTGCCTGGCATCGCCGGTTGCATCCTGCTGGACGGCTATCAGGTTTGCCACGCCGCCGCCTTTTTCAAACTCACTGCGAACAAGATGACCAGGTCCTTTTGGAGCAATCATCACCACGTTAATATCCTTCGGCGGCACAATATACTTGAAATGAATATTAAAGCCGTGACAAAAACCAAGTGTTTGGCCTGCCACCAAATTAGGCCCAATCTGCTCAGCGTAAATTTTTGACTGAATTTCATCCGGTAGCGTTACGATAATCAGTGACGCACCATCCATAGCCGACTTTATATCGGTCGGTGCAAACCCGTGTTCGGCAGCGAGCTTATGGTTGTCAGTTCCTTGTAGCTCAGCTACTGCCACCTCAATTCCATTATCACGCAGATTCAAGCTGTGGGCGTGGCCCTGGCTGCCATAGCCAGTCACCGCCACTTTCTTACCTTTTAACGCATCTATCGGTGCATCCTTTTCATAATAAATTTTAGCCGCCATTGCTCTAATTCTCCTTTCCCATTTTTAGACAGAAATTGCTGAGTTTGGTTTCTTTTTTTCTCAGCTAAAAACAGCAAAACAATAATGCTACAAAAAATTCTCTGTAATGTAAAGAATTACGCATTTTGGATAAATAACCTGATGAATGGGTAAACACTGATGCAGATGTGCCGATTCACGGCTCAGTTTTTGCCTGTCGGGGTATGGCGATAGTTCCGGTTCTGGCTACGTTTTTTATGCCATAGGGCTTGCACGCATTGATGAAGGCCTCAATCTTGGCCTCCGGCCCACTTATTTCCACCGCAAGCGACTTTTGAGCAATATCCACAACTTTGCCTCTGAACATTTCTATCAAGGACATAATTTCAGGGCGTTTCTCCGGCGGTGCCGAAATGGTTATCAGCATTAAATCGCGGGCCACAATCGGCTGACCGACAAAATCCTGAACCTTAACTACAGGGACAATCTTGGCTAATTGTTTGCGCACCTGCTCAACGACTTTGTCATCCCCGACAACGACTATTGTCATTCTGCTGAGCTGCGGATCTTCCGTTCGGCCGACAACAAGCGAATCAATATTAAACGCCCGGGCGGCAAACATCCCGGCAACGTGCGCCAGAACGCCGGGCTTATTTTCAACCAATGCACTTATTATATGCTTCATTCTCGTACCTCGATTCAGAAGTCAGATTTTTCTATCCTCTGTCTTCTGTTCTTTTACGCCATACTTTCCAGTATATCAAGGCCACTCATCTCGTCTATACTCTTGCCGGCCGGAACCATCGGCCAAACATTTTCTTCGCGCTCGACTCTAAAATCGATGACACAGGGCTTCTTTTCCGTCAGCATTGACTTTATGACCTTTGGAACGTCGTCTTTTTTGTCAACCGTCTCTCCGGCCGCACCCATCGCACGCGCAACGGCTGCATAGTCAGGATTGGCCAGATAGGTTTTGGAATAACGCTTATTATAGAAAAGCTCCTGCCACTGTCGAACCATTCCCATATACCCGTTGTTCAAAATACAAACCTTTATCGGCAAATTGTGTTCGACTGCTGTCGCAAGCTCTGTCATCGTCATATTAAAGCTGTGGTCGCCGTCAATATCAATAACGATTGATTCCGGCTTAGCTACCTGAGCACCTATGGCAGCCGGCAAACCGTAACCCATCGTTCCAAGCCCACCGGAGCTTAGGAGCTGCCTGGGCCTGGTGAACTTGTAAAACTGAGCAGCCCACATCTGATTCTGGCCGACGCCGGTAGTAACAATCGCATCGTTCTTAGTCTGCCGACAAATCTCCTCGATAACATATTGTGGCTTAATCTTCGATGAAGTATTGTCATAGCGGAAAGGATACTTTTTTTTCCACTCGGCAATCTTGTCGAACCACTTTTTTCTCTCTCGGAATTCAACTTCTTTAATTAGTTCACCAAGTATCTCTTTTGCATCGCCCACAACAGGGATATCCACGTGAACGTTCTTCGATATACTCGCAGGGTCGATATCAATATGGATAATCTTCGCTTTCGGAGCAAAGGTTGTGAGCTTGCCGGTAACCCTGTCATCAAATCGAGCGCCTACCGCAATCAGCAAATCGCACTGCTGCACAGCATAATTAGCATATGCAGAGCCGTGCATTCCAAGCATATCTAATGATTCGGGCTTCCTCTGGTCGAAACTTCCCAGCCCTAAGAGTGTCATCGTTACAGGCAGATGCGCCTTTTTGGCCAATTGTCGCAACTCATCAGATGCGTTTGCGATAATAATCCCGCCGCCGACATAAAGCACCGGCTGGTCGGATTTGTTTATCGCCTGTGCCGCCAGTGATATCTGTCTGGCATTTCCTTTTGGTCGCAAGCGATAACCGGGCAATTCCATCTCGACCGGCCCGTCAGTACTGCATTTGGTGACCTCTACATCAACGGGTATATCAACAAGCACTGGGCCGGGTCGACCGGTCGAGGCAATATAAAACGCCTCTTTAATAATCCGGGCCAAGTCTTTAACATCCTTAACAATACAGTTGTACTTTGTAACTGGACGGGTAATACCGGTGGTATCCGCCTCCTGAAATGCGTCGTTACCGATAAGCTCTGTACGAACCTGTCCCGTCAAGGCAACTAACGGCACCGAGTCCATCATCGCCGTAGCAAGACCAGTAACCAAATTGCATGCACCGGGACCACTGGTCGCCACCATAACGCCAACCTTTCCACTCGCACGTGCATAGGCATCGGCCATATGGCAGCCGCCCTGCTCGTGCCGCGGATTGATGAAGCGAATCGGTGCATCGTACAACCTGTCAAATAAAGGCAATACCACCCCGCCGGTATAGCCGAACATCGTATCGACGCCCTGTTCAATCAGCATATCGACTATTATCTGAGCGCCTGCCTTGATAGAGGATTGGTCGGCTGATTCAGCCGAAGAGCGAGACTTTGACTTCATTTTTACACCTTTCCTGATAAACGTAAATTCGTTATTCCGGAACCCCCCTGCTTTCTTGCGAAAGCAAGAAGGGGGGCCAATTATGGCTCACCGGTCAACTCCGAGAATTCAATCGCTCTTACCAAAAAACGACCAAACAGCTCGAAGATTCAGACCCTGCCATAATCCCGTAACCCCCGCGACAAGCGGGTGTCTCAGGGCCGTATTTGCATGTTTTCATACAAATACAGAAGAATTGTACAAAAACAGAAGCTATCTGTCAATTATTTTTCGGCGATTTTTATCACTGCAAACAAAGATTTTTTACCCTTTTAGTCGAAACAGAGACAATTTCAATACAAAAAACTGGCCTCAAACGCATATTACTGTTATAATTGGGCCGCAAAGTTAACCCCGTTAGCTATAGGGGCTCCTTGCGGAGAAAGCTCAGGCAAGGGTTTGAACCTTTACTTCATTAGAAAAATTATTTCTCCCGTTAGGGATGGCCAAGTCCATAACGGGGTTAATTTAGGAGAGCTGGTATGTGCGACGAATGCGGTTGTGGCTCTGCCACAGGTAGCGAAACTAATACCGAAAAAACATTCGAAGAAAAAGTCAGAGATGTAATCGAGGCGATTCGGCCGGTCCTGCAGGGTCACGGCGGTGATTTGGAGCTGGTAGGAACCGATGACGATAATACCGTCAGGGTCCGCCTTCAGGGAGCTTGTCAGGGTTGTCCCGGCGCCACGATGACGATGAAAATGGGCATCGAAAGAATGCTGAAGGAAAAAGTGCCTGATGTCAAAGAAGTCCTCGCTGTGGACTAATTTCTGCCAAAAACAATTTGGTTAGTTCTCCGGGCTGGCCTCGCTCAGATGTTTGAAGATTTTATCAGCGTTGGGCTTTTCAATTACGCCTTTATCAGTAATGATGGCGGCAATATCTTGTGCCTCTGTAACATCGAAAGCAGGATTGTACACGCTAATCCCATCAGGAGCAACTCGCGTTTCAGCAAATGTCGCTACTTCCTCAGCGGCTCTCTGCTCGATAGGTATTTCGGCTCCATTTTTTATACTCAAATCGAATGTGCTCGATGGTGCAGCAATATAAAATGGGATGCTGTGCCCTCTGGCAAGGATGCTCAAGCTGTACGTCCCGATTTTATTTGCCACATCCCCGTTTGCCGCAATTCGGTCGGCGCCGGTAAAACAAGCGTGAATCTTTCCCTGTTTCATCAGCCATCCCGCCATATTGTCACAGATTAAAATCACCTCAATGCCCGCCTGTTTCAGCTCCCAGGAGGTAAGTCTCGCACCCTGCAACAGCGGCCTGGTCTCATCCACATAAACCTTAAATAATTTTCCCTTTTTATTCGCCTCGTAAAAAATTGATAAAGCTGTCCCCTGCCCGGCGGTAGCAAGTGCCCCCGCATTGCAATGCGTTAAAATACCGGCTCCTTTTTTGATAAACTTTTCGCCGTTGAGGCCAATCCGACGGCACATATCTACGTCCTCCTGATAAATAGCGTTTGCTTCAGCCAAAGCAGCTTCCTGTAACGCTTGTAACTTTGCCTGTGGCTTAGCGACTATAAATTCTTCAACACTTCGCCGAACTCTGTCCAGTGCCCAGAACAAATTTGCCGCAGTTGGGCGAGATGAGGCCAGATATTCGGACGCCTCGGCCAAAACCACGAGTCCTCGCTCCAAATCATCACCTGAATTTAATTTTTGAATTGCCATAACCAGCCCATAAGCAGCTGCGACTCCTATAGCAGGGGCGCCACGGACAGCAAGTGTCTTTATGGCTTCATAAAGCTGCTCAACATCTCGGCACTGTATCTTGACCAACTCAGCCGGTAACCGCCGCTGGTCTATAAGCTCCAAAAAACCGTCAATACCACCAATCCATTTTAGTGTTTGAGCTATCATAAATAAGCAGTCCGTATCACGTTCTTTGTAATTATGAGCAGGACAATACTGTTTATATACCCTTAATCTAAAGACTCTTCAATGCGGCAACTGATATATCACCAAACGGGGCTTCTCCAGCGGGCTTGTTATATCGAAATAGATTAGTTTGAAAACCTGCTTTTCGGATTTCGGTTAAAATACTTTTCCAATGTAGTATTTTTCGTGTAGCCATGTAATCTTGACCATCAATAATACGGAATCCTTCATACTCGCTTGCCCTATCATAAGGTACGTAAACAGTATGTTCTATAAGTTTCTGACCCCTGTATTCTTGCGAAAACACTTTTCTATTTACAGGAGAGCACATACACATAACTATGAAAAGGCCACCTTTTTTCAGCAGGTTAAAGGCGCTTCTCAGAAAAGCTTTTCGGTCTTTAGGTTGGATTATACAGTGCAAACAATGGCCATCTACTGCTATATCAAATTTCCCTATCCTCTTAACGTCAAAGTCGCAAATATCTGCTCGCTTAAATCGAACATTCAAGCCCATTGACTGTTTCTTTGCCATAGCAATGGCCGTTTTGCTAACATCGATACCAAGACCGGTAAATCCTTTTTTGCAAATCCATCTTAATATGGGAGCGGTGCCGCAACCGAGCTCGATAGCTTTTCCTTTCCTGGGAGCAAAGGGTTGTGAAAGCACATCAATCAAGAATCGTTTTGTATCCGGGTCAATGGCCTTTTGTTTAACATGCATACTTTCGCCCCAGGAGCGGATACCTCTTTTTCTCATCCTTTGATATGCAATTTCGTGTCCCTCATACGGTTTTTTCATCCCGCATCGCCCTTTATTGGTGTTGTATGGTAGCACGGCCATCCCTTCGACACTTCGACGAAGCTCAGTGCAGGCAAGCTCCCTTCGACAAGCTCAGGACAGGCAGGACAGGCTTGGCCGTTTTTTGCAAAATCACGGGCTGAAAGCCCGTGTTACTACTTTAGTTTTTCTTTCAAATACTTTGCCGTATAGCTCTTTTTGTTTTCGATAATCTCCTCAGGCGACCCTGCGGCAACAATCCCGCCGCCGGCATCTCCGCCCTCGGGACCAAGGTCTATTATATAGTCAGCCATCTTGATAACATCGAGATTATGCTCGATGACAACCACGGTATTACCCATATCACACAACCGCTGCAAGACATTTAAGAGGTTATGGATATCGGCAAAGTGCAGCCCAGTGGTTGGTTCATCCAGCAAATACAAGGTGTGCCCGGTAGCAGCTTTGCCCAGTTCGGCAGAAAGCTTTACTCGTTGAGCTTCTCCTCCGGAAAGTGTCGTTGACGACTGGCCTAATTGCATATAGCCCAGACCAACATCATTAAGTGTCCGCAGAACTCTGACTATCTTCGGAAAATTCGCAAAGAAATCAAGCGATTCCTCAATCCTCATATCAAGCACATCAGCAATATTTTTACCTTTGTAGGTAACCTGCAGCGTCTCAGGATTGTATCTTTTACCCTTGCAATTCTGGCACGTCACATAAACATCCGGCAAAAAGTGCATTTCTATCTTTTTGGTCCCTTGTCCACGGCAGTACTCACAGCGTCCACCTTTAACGTTGAAGCTGAACCGTCCGGGCTTGTAACCACGAATCTTCGCCTCTCGTATCATACTAAACAGCTTTCTTATCAAGTCGAAAACGCCTGTATATGTTGCCGGATTGCTCCGCGGCGTCTTTCCAATAGGCGACTGGTTTATCTCTATAACTTTGTCAATTTGAGAAGTGCCAAGGATGTTTTTGTGCTTGCCCGGCTTGTCGCGAGATTCGTAAAGCCGACGCCTGCAAGCCGGAAGCAGTATCTGGCTTACCAAAGTGCTCTTGCCCGAACCGGAAACTCCCGTCACACAGCTAAACACACCAAGCGGAAACTTCACATCGATATTTTTAAGATTATTCTCGAAAGCCCCTTTTACCTCGACGCTCCTTCTCAGATTGTATTTACGCCTTTGAACTGGCAGAGCTATCCTCTTTTTGCCGCTTAGATAGTCACCGGTCAGCGATTGCCTGCAGCGGGTTATCGTCTCAAAACTGCCCTGCACAACAACCTCTCCGCCGGCAGTACCTGCCGCAGGACCAATATCAATAATATGGTCCGCATTTTTTATAATATCTTCATCATGCTCAACCACTATAACGGTGTTACCGAGCTTTACTATCCGCCGCAGTATCCCCAACAATCGGCCATTATCGCGCTTGTGCAGACCTATTGTCGGCTCATCAAGCACATAACAGACCCCCACCAGGCCGCTGCCAACCTGCGTTGCCAGGCGAATCCGCTGGGCCTCACCGCCTGCCAAAGTGCCGCTTCTGCGATCCAACGTCAAATACTCAAGTCCAACATCAACCATAAATTTCAGCCGGGCCTTTATTTCTTTTAACACCTGCGCCGCAATCAGGGTCTTTTCGCCGTCCAACTTTAATTTATTGAAAAATCCCTGTACCTTTTCGATAGAAAGTTTGGTTAGTTCATTTATATTTTTCCCTCCTATGGTAACTGCAACGGCTTCCGGGCGAAGCCGAGCGCCGCCGCAGCTTCGGCAGGGCTGCTCTGAAAGATAGCTGGACAGTCTCAATTTAACGTACTCACTGGTGGTATTTTCCCATCGCCGCTGCAAGTTTGGGATGACGCCTTCAAACCAAAAGCCGTATTTTTCTTCATCAGCTGGCGTTGACCCATACATCAAAACCCTTTGGCACTCTTTGGGAATCCGCTCAAACGGCATTGATTTTCTAATGCCAATCTTCCGGCAGAATCGGTTAACCAGCCGATTATAGAAAATATTCATCCTTTTACCGCCCTTGCGCCAGGCCTCAATAGCCCCATGCTCCAGCGAAACACTTTTATCCGGCACAATCAGGTCAGGGTCAAATTCCAAAATTATCCCCAAGCCATCGCAGCTTTTGCACGCACCGTAAGGACTATTGAAGCTAAAAAGACGTGGTGATAATTCCTCAAGCGATGCCTGTGGATGCTTGGGGCAGGCAAATTTCTCGCTGTAGATAACCTCCTTCCATTTAGCATTTGTGTTGCTTTTATCCTTTTCCGGTTTGGCCAGCAGTACTAAAAGCACTCCATCGGCCAGCTTCAGTGCCGTTTCCACCGAATCAGCTAACCGAACTCGAACCCCGGCTTTAATAATCAATCTGTCTACAACCGCTGCAATATCATGCTTTTTGTTCTTGTTCAAAGGCGGAATATTGCGCACATCGTAAATGGCTCCATCAACCCGAACACGAACAAAACCTTCGCGTTGTATGCCGGCAAAAATATCCCTGTGCTCACCTTTTTTTCCGCGAACCAATGGGGCACAAATCTGGATTTTCGTGCCCTCCGGCCGAGCAAGTATTGACTCTACTATCTGCGAAGAGTGCTGGCTGGTAATCTCTTTGCCGCATACCCAGCAATGCGGCTGACCCACACGTGCAAAAAGCAGCCGAAAATAATCATAAATTTCTGTAGTAGTAGCCACCGTTGAACGCGGATTGCTGCTGGCACTTCGCTGCTCAATCGCAATAGTGGGCGGCAGACCTGTGATATCAGACACGGCTGGCTTTTGCATTTGTTCGAGGAACTGACGGGCATAGGTACTGAGCGACTCGACATATTTTCTCCTGCCTTCAGCATAAATGGTGTCGAAGGCAAGAGAGCTTTTGCCCGAGCCGGAAATCCCGGTAACCACCACCAGCTTATCACGCGGAATGTCCAGGTTGACAGCTTTTAGATTGTGCTCCGCAGCGCCTGTAATCCTGATTACTTTTTCCATCCGCTTAGCCATAAGACCAATCAAATCCAGTCATTCCTGCGCAAGGTTGCCACCCCTGCGAGGGACCCCGCTTTGCGGGAATCCAAAGCAGGGGCAGGAATCCATAACTGCTTTATTGCCTTTATAATGTTCCTGCGAAAAATCCGGCAATAATCCAAACTAATAATTGTACCAAAACCGCACAAAAAGGTAAAATGTTTTCAATTCGGAAATTCGCCGATAAATCCTATGGATTGGAATAATCGATATTATCGGCAAAACCACAATTTGTCGGCCTTGTACTAATTTAATACTAAAATATTTAAATTTAGTATTTGACAGAAATTAGACCTTTCTATATACTAAATTTCAACAAAACAGTATATAATTGGTATTTCCATAAGTTCTTGATATTAAGGACTATAAAGCGATGAAAATGCCTAAAAAACCACCTAATCTTGGCGATATCTGGAAACAACTTATGGAAAATCCTGAACGTCTCGTGAATATTCTCACAGGAGATATCAGCCCATCAGTTGAAGGCAAATATCTTCATTGGCACAAATTGCGATATTACTCCCCGCCGGAAAGACTATCACATAAAGAGTGGTGGTTAGCAATTAAACTGCGTCGACAAAGTCTGTTCAAGAAGGTCCCATTACAGGACAAAAGTGGAAAACCATTCAAACATCTTGAAGCTGATCCGATTCCCGAAAGGCTGCACGAGATAGATCAGGGAGCTGGTGGGTTTATCCGTATGCCAGAGCAAATCATGAATCCTGATATAAAAGACCAATATTACGTTAGTTCTTTGATCCAAGAAGCAATCACTTCTAGCCAGCTTGAAGGTGCAGTAACCACACGTGAAATTGCCAAGGAGATGATCAAAACCGGCCGAGCCCCTCGTGACAAAAGCGAACAAATGATTCTTAATAATTTCAAAACAATGCAACAAATAGGAAAACTAAAAAATGAACATTTGTCTAAAGAACTGGTATTTGATCTTCATCGAATTATTACCGAGAAAACTCTCGATGACAACCCTGTATCTGGTCGTTTCCGAAAAGCTGGTCAACGCATAGTCGTAGCTGATATGTACAATAAGGTTTTCCACGATCCACCAGCAGCTGAGCAACTTAAAGAGAGAATGGATGCCATGTGTGCTTTTGCCAATTGCAAAAGCCCTGCCGGCTTTATTCACCCTGTCATCCGATCCATCATCTTACACTTCTGGCTCGCTTACGACCATCCCTTTGTAGACGGTAACGGCAGAGTTGCAAGGGCTTTGTTCTACTGGTCGATGTTGCACAATGGTTTTTGGCTGTTTGAGTTTATCTCGATATCACAAATCATTCGAAGCCATCCTTCTAAATATGGACGGGCCTTTCTCTATACAGAAACTGATGACAACGACTTGACTTACTTTATTCTTTACCACCTTGAAGTCATTCAACGAGCAATTAAAAAACTTCACGAATACATCAAACGCAAGACCGAGAAGCTGCGAGCGATCGAAAGTGAGCTGCGCGGCGTTGCAATTCTCAACCATAGACAACGCGCGCTCATTAGTCATGCGCTGCGTCATCCCCATCACCAATATACAATTAGATCGCATCAAATAAGCCATAACGTTGTATACCAAACGAGTCGACTCGATTTGCTGAATTTAGAAAGCCGAGGTCTGCTCAATGGTCAGAAAATAGGTAAAACATGGTACTTCACACCAGTGAGCAACCTTGAAGAAAAATTGGCTACGCTCTCTTGAAGACCATCATGCAAACAAAGAAGTTACATAACTGGAATTTATCGAGCTGGCAGGTGATAAACGCTTTGTAGGAAAATAGTTGCTCGGAATTTCGTAAAGGAGTTCACCTATGCACAGAGAACAAATCACTCGACGTGAATTTATAAAAGGCACATCCGCTTTTGCGGGAGCGGCTTTTATATCGTGCACGCCCCTGAAATCCGCCGACCAAAAGCCAAAGCAAACTGCTGTGGACCAGGTAACTTTAGGCAAGACGGGCTTAAAGCTCAGCCGGCTGGGAATAGGTACGGGTACCGTAGGCGGCAGTATCCAGCGAGGCCTCGGCCATGAAGGGTTCAACCGCCTTATCCGATATGCTTACGATAGGGGAATCACATATATCGATACCGCTGACTCATACAGGACCCACGAATGGGTCCGTGAGGCAATTGAGGGATTGCCCAGAGAAAAACTTTTTATCCAGTCGAAAATAGGCGGAGCTCCCAAAAATCCGCTCGAGGTGCTGGACCGCTTCCGTGGCGAGCTGAACACCGATTATATTGATAGTGTTCTGGTCCACTGTACCGTCAACAGGAACTGGGACAAGGGGCGTAAACGAGTAACCGATGCGCTCGAACAGGCAAAAGATAAGAAAATCATACTCGCACACGGTGTTTCCTGTCATAGTGTGCCGGCCTTATCTCTTGCCGCTCAGCTGGATTGGGTGGACGTGAACCTGGTGCGGATAAATCCTCAGGGCGTGAAAATTGATACGCAGTCGGAGGGATGGAACGCCTGGAGCGAGGCCTCTGATGTCCCTGCGGTAATGAAGCAAATTAAGATTATGCGCAAAAATAATCACGGCATCATCGGAATGAAAATTCTCGGAGAGGGTGACTTCACCGACCCGCAGCAACGCGAAAAGTCCATCCGCTTTGCGATGCAGTGTGGCCTGCTCGATGCGGTGGTAATTGGCTTTAAGAGCCCTGCGGAAATCGACGAGGCCATCAGCAACATCAACCGCGCGCTGTCAGAAACCACATAAATCTTCGGTAATCTACTAGTAACGCTTTTGGGTTAAGTTTACTAAATACATTCGAATAAATTGCTCTATGCCAGCGACAACGGTATCCTTAAGTTTTGATGGACTTTGTGCAATCCATACGGTGAAGTTGTAAAGCTCTTTGGGGTCCAAGACCAACCATTTGTTATTTTTATGCAAGAATACGAATAACGCTGTTATAGCTATCCTTTTATTGCCATTTTGAAAAGGATGGTTCTTAATCATTAAGTATAAAAGGATACTCGCCTTGGACACTAATGACGGATAAAGGGGCTTTTTGGAAAATCGCTGAAAAGGTACAGCAAGACAGCTCTCAAGAATGTGCGGATATCTGGTTGCAAAATCGGGGATTGGCTCATCAAAAGACAGGTGCACCTGCGCAAGCTTAAAAGCAATATATTCAACTTCTTCTATGTTGATAACATTCACTATTCTTTACCGAGCCACTTCAACACCTGGCCATACTCTCGCACTGTCTTTTTTACTGCTGAGTCAATGCGTTTTTTGCCTTTGCCAGTCATTTTGCCGGTTAGACTGCGAGCTATGTCATTTTTGGAGATGACGTAATTTCTGCCGATTTTTTCAGCGGGTATCTGGCCGCTTTTGACCTTTTTGTATGCAGCGATGCGGCTTATGCCCAGCAATTTGGCCAATTCGGGCACCGTGATATATTTATTCTTATCCATTGCTATAAAAGGAGTTATATATGTTAACTTTGTTCCATCTGGTTAACCTATGTTAACCAACGCTATACAAGTTAACATAAACATCGGCAAAATTCAATGAGAAACTTATATTTTAAGAGATTTTTTTACATACCTTTTTCCAGCTTAAAAAATGAAAGGTATTTGGGTGTAAAAAGTCGTTCGGTGTTGAATTATGCCTTCATTTCAGTGACGATTTGGCGGGTTGTGGGGGATTGGTTCTGCTGGGCCTGCTTGAAGGCATCTGCGGCTGATTCGTTCTGCTGCTTGAAAAGTTCGTTTCCTTCGATAATCTCCTTCAAGGCCTTTGATTTTGTCCGTGCATCATTTAAGAACTTAACCGCCTTTGTACCATAGACCCCGCCAAACAAAGCACTGATAGCGATGGCCAACTCTAAGGCAGAATCCGCTACCTGCCAAGCGTCAGGCCTTTCATTCGATTCAGTCAAAGCAGTTCTTGCAAGCTGCCAGTTGGATTGTGCAAGGATATCTTCTGCGGTTTCTGCCTGCGGGAACTCTTTCGGCAGGCCATTGTAAGATACAAAGGGCCTGCTCTGTAATTCTGATAATTCTGTCAATGCCTTTACTTTTTCCGAGGTGTCCTCATTCCTTGCTGTCTCGGCAGCTACAATCGCAGTTCGGTTATGCAGCCAGGCGTTTTGCTTTTGCTGCTCGCTCGGCGCAAATCGCAGAGACTCACAGCCGAGGCATACCAAAAGGCAGAAGACAATAAACAGAAAACAGAAGCCTGCCCTGAGCGAAGCCTGCACTGAGCACGGTCGAAGTGTCGAAGGGACGAGCCATTTTTGATTTGATAACTTTTTCATCGTTTCTCTCCTTATAGTTAGTTAATTTCTTTGGTTTCTATTTCTGCCACGGCGGATAAATCTGTTGCAGAGACATATTTTTCGAGCGCTCGCAGGCGGTATTCGTAGGAGATGCTCTTGGCAGAAAGTGTCTCGATCTTGGTGGTAAAATTTTTCTGGCACTGAAGCAGCATTGTTACATCATGCTGCAGGAGGTCCAATTGTCTCTGCAGGTTGACCCAGCTGCCAACAATCAATGAAGCCAGAAATACCAACTGGACAAGCACAGAGACATTTATCTGGCGATTAAACTGCCAGCTTCGCTGGTTTTGATTTTTCATATCACTCATCTTGGCCCTCACATCGAAGTGCCTAAAGTTTGGAGCGACTAAAGCGCCTAAAGTTATAGATTTATTTGTCCGAGGCGGATTATTTTTTTCACTTTAGGCATTTTAGCTCACTTTAGACACTCTTATCGCCAGTTCTGGCGTTTTAAGGTTTTGCGTAAAAAACGTTCTTATTACCAACCATGGCCATCACTGCGTATGTTCCTGCTGCAAGTGTCCCCTGCTCGTGAAATGATTCAGCCAGATTGGCCGCCTGTGTTTGCTTTCCTATTTCGACCGGCAACGAACCTGGGCCGCCTATCACTACAACGATGACATTATAGACGTTGTATGAGCTATGGCTTTTTATCTTAACCGCCCAGACAGTCGTCCTTGCGCCGGGCGATGTAACAACTGATATCTCTTTCATAACCGCTGTCCTATCTCACTACTGCTCAGGTTTGGCGCTTTCGCACGATTTTTAAGTTCGTACACTGCTTTGCAAAATCCATCTTCACCCGTTCGATATGACTTATGCTTCGATTATCGCCTCTTGTGCCAAGTAAGTCTCTGCTTTCAGGGCTTGTATTGACCCTGTCACCAACCTCGTAATCAAGCGAGAGAATCGGCGTCTGCACATCGACAGTTTCGATAGCAGAAGATAAAACGTTCGCCCTGTGGCGGATATATTCATATAACGAAACAGAATCATCAATCTCATCCGCAACTCCGAGCCCTTCATCAGAGAATAAAGCAAAAATACTCTTACCTGACACTTTTTGATACTTGAACTGCCTGGGTAGCGTAATTACATGCTCAACCACAGGGATTGTAGAGTTCACAGGTCCATCAGCAATCTCGCAGCTTAATCTTTCATCGCTGATTATCGATGCTGTTATCCTGAACTTGAGCACACCTTTCAGGGCCGCCACCCAGGTATTAGGGTCGAGCCGGTCACTGCTCAGCCAGACTCCACACTCATCCAGCAGGTTATTGAAGGCATAAAGGTACTGCCACCAATGCAGGCCGTCGTTGAAAGAAACCTGCAGAAAATAACCTATCGATTTTCCCTGTTTGTCGGTGGTTAAGGTAGGCCAGAATCGTCTGCGACGGGCAGCGTAATTGCAGCTCTGAAATATCTTTGAAAAGTCGAACGCATCACCTTGATTGTACGGCTGACCGCTGTAATCGCCTGCTTCATTGAGATACCATTTGCGATATACATCCTTTACCTTATAGAAATCAGGGTTAGTCGAAGGTGAAAATTTATCATAATCAATATCCTCATCAGCTGGGTCCCAACCCTTGACCAAATCAAACGTCGCTTCATAAACCTTAAAGTCACCCTGGCCAATGTACTTGTGTGTTACAGGCCAGAAATTTTTACTGCTGCTTAGTGTTGCTATATTTGTTTTTGAGATGCTAAGCTGCTCACCGCACAGCTGACAGCTTAACTCAACTTCCCTGTCGGTGCCTTTTTTATAGAAAACAATTGCCTGATGCGGCCCGGTCTCTGTGAGCCGCGGAACGAATTTAAACTTCAGACCAATTCTTTTACAGCATCGATGTAGCGCTTCTGCAAGATTTAATCCTGTGACATCGAGGTCACGAACTACCTGGTTTTCTGTCAGGCCGAGCAATCGCTCAATACTGGGTCTTTGCAGTTTGCCTGCCGGCAAGTACTTACAAAGCAGATAATCAATCACTTCTGCGTAACTAAAGAGCTTACTTTGCGATGGCTCAGCACAAAAGGCTGTGAAGCTATTGCCGTTAATCTCTATTGGCGTCGGATTTGCATTAGCTCTGCCGCCAGGATTAAATGCAGTATCAAGACCTGCCAAAAATACAGCCGAGCCGTCTGAGTTACCCACCAACTGTCCATAGGCGGTGGTACGTTCCATTATTGCGCTGAAATCTCTCGCTATAATTTCCACGCTTTCGCCATCGTGGCCAAGATTTGTCTCGATGCCTTCTATTTGACCTTCGAAGACAGGATGGCTAAAAGCCGCCGCGCCGGGCGCTATGCCGTTAAAATATCGTCGGACACTGACAGACTTGCCTATAGCAAATTCCGGCTCAATCTCTTCAGCAGCTCTTGGCTCGGCGGCCGGGTACGCTGCTGGATTGTAAGCCAATTTAGCCCGGCTAAACTCCGGCCAGCCGGAACGCACAATCTCCAACAGCTCAAGATTTGGACACAAAGTCCCATCGAGCAAAGCAGAGACAGTGACACTCGCAAGTGCTAACTCACTTTGAACCGGTTGGAAAAAATCAATCCTATTAGACATACTTCGTAATTCTCAAATAACTTTCGCTCTTGTGTTCTTATGCAATTTTGTTAGGTGATTTCAGCGCTTAAAATATCGATTTCATCTGGATTTGTCGTATTAAGCTGGATTATTAACGAGGCTTGTGTACTATTTGTTGCGCCGCTGGCATCTTCAGCCCTTATAGCAAACTGGTATTTACCGGCGTCAAGTGCGTCAGTTAAGTAGCTGTAAAATCTCCGTCTGTCATAATCAATTGTTGCAATGGGGTTTTCATAGTTGATTTGTCCCGTCCCGCCGTCATAATAGACCTTGAAATACTCCGGCTTGGACCTTTGTCCGATGGGGCAATAATACCAGAGAAGCTGTATCTTATCACCGTCCGCTTGTTCGGCACGCCAGGCGAAGATTTTATTTGGCTGCGATTTGGCCAGGTTGCCTTCGGCATCTATCGAAACTCTAACTGCAGCAGCAATTGTGTGTTCCTGATATCCGCAGCTATTGATCCGACGAACAACGTAGAAATATGTCGAGCTATTATTATGCTGCGGATAACCTGGCGACGAAATTGTACCGGCATTTAACTTGGCCACTGTCAGTGGATTATCAAAATCTATTCGTTCCATACTGGGCCCGCGATAAAGCGCCGAGCAGCCGGCAATGCGCATCCAGAACCAGCCCAAACTAAGCACGGTTCCAAGCTTAAAGGCGTTGCTTGTCATGCCGGAAAATAAGGCCTCTTTTAAAAATCGCGTTTCCATCAGCTTGGTGCCCTCTCAATCGTCGATTCACCATCGGCCGGAGTATGAGTCAGGATTACTGTCTCGTTATCGTCATCATAATACTGAATTACCCCTGTAGATTTTGTTTGCACAGCTTTGTTTATAAGCATCTTAGTCGCTTTATTAAGCTTCTCATCCAAAAGCCAAAAAACTGACCCGTCCCAGAATCCTTTCACTGCTCCTATTATTTCATCATCAAAATCAGGGATAGTGCCCGCTCTTTTTCGCATTTGTACAATGTAAAATCCATTATCTATACCGCTTGGAAAATCACCACTCCATAAACCGCCCAAAGCAGTTCCAGCACTTATGTCGTAGTCATCAAGAGAGCCGCTACTCGGATGCGTTTCCCACTCGCCGGTTACAACATTTCTAACCTGCTTGGCTGCATTGCGCAAAACAGCATACAGGACATCTACATCATTTTCGTGTATATAATGTATTTCGTTAGCCATTTTATCTGCATTCTTCCTTTAATAATTTTTATACGCATCAGGCGTATTATTTTATTCCTTCGTAACCCAAGCTCCGTCTTCTCGAAATTCTACTTTTTTAGTTGTGGTGTTATATATGACCATACCGTTTACCGCGGTCAGTGCATTTCTTTGTGTTGTAGTCATTCTTGGCAGCAGTAAAGCACCGGTAGTCGATTTTAATTCCAGTAATGCAGAAGCGGCAGGCACACTGCCGTCACCGATAAGCATGTGACCGGTACTTCGGTTAAAACAAATATTACCGTGCCAGTTATTGGAGTAACGTCTGTCTAAAACAAGGTCATAGCTTTCGGAAAAACGGAAGCCATAACCAACGCTTGCGGCAGATAGCTCACAAGCAATATCGAATGCCGTCTCGCCCGGGGTATTGGAAGCTGCCTTGTAAACACTTAAGGGGCTGTGTGGGTAAGGTGTGCCGAATCCGTAATTAGCAACGGCAGTTAAAATGTCGGGATTAGTGCCGTTGCGTGAGTGATTACCGAGAAAAAGAGCATCGGAACCTCGCATTGAGTAGTTGCGATAGCAGTCTTCAACCCAATTGCCAATATATATCGTTCGTGCGCAGCTCGGATATTGGTCGATACCGCCTCGACTAAAATATGCCCCACAAGAAGAAATAACATTTGCTATTACGATACAGTCTGTTGATTCTTCTGAGATGTGTATGCCGAAGCCCCCACAACCGGTAATCGGGCCATTCTTCATAACGATGATGTTTGTGGAGTAATCTATGTCAATGCCTTCACTGATAGCGTCTTTGATTGGACAATTTTCGATTATTCCACCATCGATAAACTTAAAATTAATAACCTCCATGTTTACTGTTTTTGTGCCGGAATGGGCTGCTTTGTTGCCATCAAATTGTATATTACGGATAGCAATGTTCTTTAAGCGACCTTCCGCCGACCCTTCAATGTCTAATAAACGATGCTCCCCGAGAACATCGAGGTTTTGCGGAGCGAGTTTGACAATAGTCGAACTACCAAGGCCGTTAAGGGTAATATTTGAGCTGGCAATTATTATGGGGTCACAGCTATATATCCCGTCTAAAAGTATAATCTGCCCACCATCGGCAGCTTCGAGTGCATCTATCGCTGCCTGAATCTCTACATGGTCATCGGTGCCGTCACAAATATAATCGGCTCTATCTTTATGTTTTGAGTCAGATGCAGCAATTACAAAGGTGGCTGATGATATTTTTCTGGGTTTTACTGGTATTAACATTTATCATCTCCTATCCGGATTGAGCAACCTGCCAAACGTGTGATGAATCTAACTGGTACATTTTTTCTCTTATGCTTCTTCAGTCCATGTTCCGTTTTTCGCTACCGTTACCCAGTCACCGTTTGAGTTAGCAATCAGTGTTAAACAAGCCCCAATAGAATTGGCTGATTTATGTTTATCAGCGGTTTGGCCGCTATCGTCCCGAATAGTCGCTGTGCCGGGGTCAACCCGTAGCTCTTGTGCCTCTTGAGCCGCAAATGTAAATACTGTCCCCATAGAAGCTGAGGCAGGTAGCGTAAGCGTTATTGGCCCGGTGGCGCCGAGATTTGTGTGAACACTACCGGATTCCGCTGCTGTAAGTGTGTCATCTGTAGTATGTGCCTGGACTTTCTTTTTGATTCCGCCGGCCCCATAAGGCATCACAACATTATGGCCAGCACGACAGTCGGTTATCGAGTCTATATCACCGCTTGATGTACTTACTATCGCCAGGCGAATATGAGGCGCCGTTGCCATATCCGGAAAGTCGCTGTATTCGTCGGTGACAAGATTTCCAGCCGAATCCAGATAGATATAAATATTTGCTTTATCATCCGCTAATGTATTGCCCGACGAGCCGGCGAAACTAACCAGTTCCGTACCCAGCCAGAACTTGCCCGCCTTGATGCCAATATCCAGTCCGCCTTCGTCATAGACCCGCAAATCATTCGCACGCCGCACGGCAAGTAATAGCCGATACAATAATTTCCTGAAGTGCAGATAATAAGGTGCTGTACCGGTCGGTATATACTCAACGCCGGTCTCACCATCGGATTGTATATTCAGCAAATCATTATCTGGTGGGTATACTTCCGCCATAATTTTCTCCTTGTAACTTTGTTATGAAATGCTCAGTACCAGTTGATTCATTTGTTTATCGAATGAAGAAATAGTTACCTGCTCGGCAGGTTTCGGTAGTGGTGTTACTGTAACCGGCTCACTTTCGCAGCCACCGCTTTGATTGCCCACCTCATCAGTTATTTTGACAGCAAATTTGTAAACTCCTGCAGAGAGTTGTGGACTTATCCACTCAAACGTATCAGCATCAAGGCCAAAGTCTCCGCGCCCGAAGCTACCTTTCCCAAACCCGACCGCTGCCGACGAATCGTAACCAAAATCACTGTTGCCGAACCTGCTCATTCCAAACCCTGCTTTATCCTGCCACACCGGCCAGATTCTTATCGGCGAATTATTAAGCGGATTATCGTAATCTATTTGGCCCGTGCCTGCGTCAAAGTAGATTTGACAGGTTCCGCCAATTGGCAAGCTCTGACTACGCAGCACACTGATTCTCACCCGACTGCCCAGACCTGCCGGGTAATTTTGCTCATCGCTAAAATCAGTATCCGCCCGCTTGGCTTCAACGGCAAAAACCTCAATCCTGACCGGTGTCTCTAAAGATACAGGTATTGGAACGAGCATCTTTCTTTGCTGACTGTCAAGTGTTGTCCCTGCATATTGGCCGTTGACATAAACCTGATAAAACTTATCACTGAAGCTCGAGCGCCACTTCACCAATGCTGTCCGGGCACTTGCGATATATCTCCCGCTTGCCCAAATACCGCAGGGCAGCTCAAACACCATTACACTTTCAATATCAATAGTGATGGGTCCCATTACTGCTAAACCTTTAGCTGTGTATAAAGGATTTCATAATCAACAGCTACACCACTGCCGCTCGTTCGCTCATTACTGACCTTAAAAACATCCATTCTTAGATTATCAAAACTCTGGCCATCGCTTCTTGTCAGCGTGTGCGTGTCACCATCCATATAAGCTGATATTACGCCGATTTTGGTATCCATTTGTGTCTTGCTTTTCGCCCGCAACACACCCTTTTGTTTTACCTGCCTGCTCCGCTGGCCCAGGTCGATACTAAGCACGCCGTCCAGCCCGGGCATTGCCCTTTCCATCGAAGCTCGCTTTATACTTGACGTCTCAATCTCAAGCTTTTGCTCGTCAAATAAATCTTGTCCATCCAAAGTAATGTTCATTTTCAGTCCCGAATCAACCTTACAGCAGCACCAACTCTGGTAACATCAGCCACTCCATCGCTGCCGACATCGATACTAAGCCGGCACCGCTCTCTCGCCTTTTCAAAGAGCTTTTGATAGTACAAACTCTTCTTCCAGAAATTCTCATCTTTCGCCTGGCTGGCTAACATCGCATATACACCTGAGATAACCGCAAAAACCGATGCTGCTCTTAAGACATCCGTATTGAGAATATCCTCAGCGCAATATTCACTTGCAGGATTACCCGGACGAATGCCAAAGTATTCAGTCAGCCGAAGTCCCGCTTCACGGGCCTGTGGTCCGAAGGTACCGATGCGATAGGATATGTCAGTCGCAGCCGGTGGTGCTATCGACTCATCATCCGAATAGCTCCTGATTACTGAAATGCTAAGCTGTGTCGCTGAATCTACAGAAACTATCTCATACGCCCCATCAAGCGAACTTAATCCGCCTACGGCGGACAAGTCCGCAGACTTCAGGTATGTAACACCACCGCTACAGACCTGCGCGCTTACAAAATCTGCATCACTTGCGGTAAATGTCGTCCCGGTAAGAATCCCGCCTGTCCCCGCTGTTAGTACCTGCCCCGGCAGATACAGCTCCGTGAAAAGTATCGGCTCATATTTCAAAATATCAGCATCGTTTGAGAAACTAACCATCTTATATCCTTTCTTGGTAGGGGATAAGCCTGCGGTAAAACCGCAGGCTAAATATCCTATCCCCTATCCTATTTTTAACTGGTGGCCAGATCACGAATAAGCCCGTGTGCCGCTTCGTTTTTGAGCTCCAGGGTATATTCGCCAATCAGCTCGCCACACTCATAGTCACCGCCACTTGCCAACGGCTTGAAATGAAAACTCCGCCCTGCTAATGGTAGTGCACTGATGCGTGATGAATCCAGCAGCAGCACCGCATCCTGCGGTATCCATCGCGTGGTCACAATTCTGCAAACGCCGAAATCGCTTTCGTAAATACTAACCAAATCGGTGAAAGTAGTATCGCCAGCTGTGTAGGTTCGGCTGTCAGAGCAAAAGGCGTTTATCTTTCGCTTCTGAAAACCGCCGACCACAATCAAGTCCACGTTGCTGGAACTCGCCTCCCAAATCTTCCTGAGCACGTAATTAATCTTGGTCTCGTTAAGGTCGAGACCCGTCGGAAAGCCGCTGTCACCGATACGAAATACATTCGTTGAAAGGTGTTGGATAATGCCCTTCATCGACCTTCGTGCCGAGTCGCTGCCTTGGGGATTGCTCGTCGGCTGGCCGCCATTTACGACCGTGTTTTCCATGTCGCGAAGAAGCTCACGCAGGCGCTGCTGTTTCTGGTAATCCATCTCGTCAGCTATACCTAACTGGCTGGCGGCCATATCTGTTCCACTGACCTCCACCGCAGCGGTAAATATTTGCGTGTAGTTACCACACCGGCTGCGATTGGTAAATCTGGCGCCGGGCTTATCCGCACCTTCGAGAGCAACGTTTCCGAGAATATTGATTACCTGATTATTAGTTAAATCTTCTGCAGTTGTGCCGGCATACCCGCGAACTACTGTCAGCGTGTTATTGTTGATACCGGTTACGAGCATCAGTTCCTCACTGCCCTCGACCTGAATCTGGTCGCCTATGCGAAATCTGCTGCCGTGGTCAACATCGAAATTCGTATCGGAAGCAGGGTCGGTCCAGTTGCTGTCGTTGATAGCATCTTTATTAGGTAACATTTCATCCTCAAACCACTCATGATGTGTGCTTGTTGCCTCTCTCATCGGGTCGCCCAAAGCATCCAGCAATGGCGTCTCATAAGGCGAAATTATCCCGATTAAATCTGATACATCCTCTGCAAGCTCCGGCAAAGTCGTTCCCGCTGAATATGTCGCTTTTCCCGTAAAAGCCATCTGTTAATTCTCCTTTCAATCACTTTCCTGTTTAACGCTATGCGCTAAACGCTGTACGCTATAAGAAATTTCTTCGCAGTCTCAGATACTCCTGCAAATCCGTTCGATTACCTGTAGTTGACGCTTTTTTTGCTGCCCTTTCGAGAGCTGCCTGACTGTTTGTCACCCGCTGCCTGGCTCCCGCAGTTTTAGTAATCTTCACTGTTTTATCCGCCATACGTGTGGCGGATGAAATGTCACTATGCGGGGCGAACAGATATTGCTTTTCTTTTTTTAACTGCTCAACAACACTTTCCAAATCCGCATTATCGCAGCCGTTTAGTCTGGCTTTGGCAATTAACACAGCCGTTTCCATATCAACCGTCCCAGAAGCTGCCAGTCTTCGCATCAGTTTCTGTTCGGTCTGGACATCGCTCAGTTGCTCAGAAAGCTTTGTTGCCTGCGACTTGGCCTGTGCCAATTGCTCAGACAGAACCTCGGCCTTTTTCTCGGCACTCTGTGCCCTCTTGCGATAGCGGATTGATTCAGCCACCGGAACAAGCTTTAAGTTATCGCTGTCACCGGTTGGCTCTTCTGTCTCTGACAGAATATTTTCTGTGTCAATCTGACTCATAAAAAACTCCAATTGTTAGAAATAATTCCTTTTGTCTTCTGACTTCTGATTTCTGTCTTCTTATTTTTCATATCCTAATTCTCTGAGCACCTGCTCAGCTGGTACGCCCAGTTCCTTTTTGAGCTGGGCCTCTTTTAGTTTTTCCGTCATATCTTCCGGTAGTGGGCTGGGAAAAATAATCTCGACCTCTCTTTGGCTCTCAGTGGTCCTGTAGATGTCGGCCTTATCGAGTATCGTCAGAACAAACTGGCAGATTTTTTTCAATCCTTCGCTGTAAGTAAATTTCTTTCGTTCTGTTTTGGACAGCATTCCCATAAGCGTCAGTCGAAGAGCAACAGCGCTTGTCAGGTTGCCGAGCTTACTCTTGAGGACCCCAGCCACAAGAGGTGTCACCCCGCTTGCCTTATCCATCGCCTCTCTGATTTCGGCGATGTGCAGACCCTCACTCGGCGCCGATGCATCTCCTCCGAATTCTTCGATAGCCGCATCCGGATTATCCGTGTACCACATCCTGCCGGGCGAGACCGGCCTGTTCTCAAAGCCCTCTATCCCCTTGCCCAGATACATCTTGAACGACTGGAACGTAACCCTGCTTGCCCTGTCGCTCAATCTCGTATTAAGTTCATCCTGCAGTGGTACCAACGGCTCGACATCGCTTAGCCCCTCGTAATAATATGGCTGAGCGATGTTCTGGATATGCACCAACGGCAGAAATCCCCATGGAAGCTGCCCTTCTGAAACGAGCTGCTTGTCTTCATACCTCTGCCAGGCCGAGTCCGTTATAATCTCCGTCACTACTACCACCTGCCGAGTATCGCTGCTTCGCCTGCTCCATGGAAACAGATTGGAAAGAAAAGAGTTCTTCCTCGTTAGGGCGTTTCTTTTCTGGTAAAAGTGCTGCACATAGAACCTTGTTTTTTTGTAGTCATTTTCATCCAGAATAGGCAGTGCTCTTGGTGCTTCAATCAGCTCCAGGCCGATTGTCCGTGCCAATTGCAGCACATCTTCGAACGAAGGATTTTCGGAGGAGGAAAAGGAGGAGGAGGTGACCCCAAGCGCACTTTGTTGCGTCTGGGAATCCGAAGAAATGCGTTCGAAGATATTTGTGCCAGGCCTGACAAGACAATCGACAAAGCCATACACACTTCCGAGCACCGCCATATCCTGGAAAAATCCGATTCCGCCGTTAGCCGCAAACACCGCCTTTAATATAGACTCAATTTCTGCACGTTTTTGGCTATCCGGCGACCTCGAGACGAAACTAATTGGTTTGCCAAACAAAAAGTCCACCGCTGCATTTACTCGCCAGGCAATATCATTTTCGACTACGACTTCTTTTCGCTGCACATCTTTCAGCGCCCGGCCGCCAAAAACCCCGCTGTTGCTGCAGTGTACCAGAGCCGTTATTCTCGCAGGCAGTCCGTACTCCTGCGCCTGCACATAGCATCTGCCCGACTCGCTTGCTCTTTTGTCGTAGCCGCTTATGTCGCTCAGCTCATACGTTGGATTTGCATAGTATTCCCACAGCTTCGAGAAGTGCTTCTGTATATCAACCGAGTTCTCATCAACAAGCCATTCGAGGAAATCCTCATCAAGCCCGCCTTCAGCAGCGTTAAAAATATCAAGCTCAAATCCCATACTTAATCTCCAATTTTGAGTCTCAAGTATTTATTATCGAGCAGCCGGAATTAACCGGCTCTCCATAATTGGACGAACCTGCGTATTTGATTGAAATTTCGGCGATTTTTTAAGGAGTGAATTTACGTAAGTGCTTGTAGAGAAAGGAATAAAATTTTTTTTAAAAATTCCGATTTTAGCGCGCAACTACCTGCGTATTTGATTGAAATTTTTTCGTATGTCTATGTGTAGCAGGTACTTATAGCAGATTTTCTTACAATCCCTTGTGGACTAAGGACTTATAACTCAAAAGATTAGAACTAACGCTGTCTCCTGTCTTCTATCGTCCCTCGTGGTTCAGCGCATAAAAAAACAGGACCGGGATTTAAGTGGAGCGGAAAGATATGCACTAACCCAACTCTGCTTTATATCTATTTTTCAAACCAGCTTAAAATCCACCACCCATCATCTGGCGTTGGGTATCGAGTATCCAGCATCCAGTATCTATAATCAACTAATTCGCTAATTCACTGCTAATAAGAAATGCTCCTCCTGTGAACGACTAAAATATCTAATTTCTATTGTAGACTATCCCTGCGAAATGTCAAGAAAAAAACCGGCTTTTCTGACCTCTGTTTTCTGTCCTCTCCGCCTGCGGCGGATAAATGTCGTCCGTCCTCCCTGGCTCGGCAGGCACGCCGTGGCCTGACGGCTGTCCTCTGACTTCTGTCCTCTTGCTTCAGTTACTCCGGCTCCTGTTTCTGCAAAAGCTCGATAATCTCTGCTTTCGTTGGCATTGCCTCAATCGAGCCGAACTTCGTGCAGGCCAAAGCCCCTGCAGCCGATGCAAATTTTACCGCCTCTCTTATGTTATCCTTTACAGCGCAGTAGGCAGCCAGCGCCCCCGCGAATGCATCGCCTCTGCCCGCCTGGTCGACAAGCTCGACCTCAAAAGCAGGGATATGGTCGGCTCCGGTCCTGTTAACGACCATACAGCCGCGCTTGCCCATCGTTATGACGGCGTAGTCAACTCCGCGAGCGACCAAGTCGGAGCCAATCATCTTGGCGGTTCGCATACTTGCGTCGGACTGGTCGGTAATGTCGGCTGCTTCATAAAGGTTCGGTATGAGAATATCGACCGAGAAATACTCAATGGGCAAATCGTGAGTAGTTCGGCTGGGCTCGTCACGGCGTAGCGTGCCGTAGTCGGGCTGTTCTACCGGCCTCACAGGGTCGAAAATGACCTTTGTGCCATGTACCTTCGCACAGCGTATGGCCCTTACAATTGCATCTTGTGGCAATCGGCCGTGTATCAGACACACATCGGCTTCAAAGATAAGCTGCTCGGCAAAGTCTATATCCTTTGGTTGTAAAGCGCTGTTTGCTCCCGTGTAGTAACAGGCAGCGTTTTCTCCTTCGGCGTCGACCAGTGTTACAACAACGCCGGTGTTTTTGGCCTCAGCGGTAAAGACGAAGTCCGTATTGACATTGTACTCAGCCAGACTTGCCTTGGCCATTTGGGCAAAGGCATCGCCGCCGACCTTACTGATAAGATGCACTTCGCAGCCGCAAAGAGCTGCTTGTACCGCCTGATTTGGGCCCGGGCCGGTGGCTGTATAGGAAAGTGAGGAGCCGGCAACACTCTGCCCTGGCGATGGGATTTGGCAGCACTTTATCGCCATATCCACATAAGTGCCGCCAATCACTACTACCTTGGGAATCCTTCCCGACATCTTTTATGCCCAGAATCCGTTTCTTTTTCCCCACAGTATAATCCGATGCTCAGCAATCGTCAAGATGGCTCATGCCAATGCAAAATCTTTTCCTTTTACTTTCTTTGTGTCTTCGTGCCCCGTTAGAAATTGACGTCTTGTTTCTAACGGGGCGTGGCTGAATTTCCCTTTGAAAAATCGCCTTAATGCTCGTTATTCAAAAATTTGATTAGCTCATCGGGGACATAGTCGTTGGCGAATGCAAGAATATCGTTTATTTCGGGCTTCGTTAGATTGTCCTTGATTTGTAGATTGTTAATATCGACGTTTACAGCTAATCCGAACCGGATATTTTCGTCATACGCTTCGCCGACCTTGCCTGTGTGTTTTGCGTGGGTTGGTCTTATTTGAAGATTGATATTTTTGTCCTGGGTTGGGGTCTGAAGACTGATGGTCAGATTTTTTGTCTTTTCTCTCCAGATGTCATTTTTCAAGTTGCTGGCGAGTATCTGTACGGAATTGATTTCGCCGGTGTCGAAAACTATTTCATTAATCACGCCTACACGCGGCACTTTCTTGTCGGCAAAGGTATTTCTTAATTCATCGAGGGCTTTGCGAAATGTTTTATCCTTCTCGGGGATATCTACATCCTGCACTTCGTTAATGAACATCCGCTGCGGAAAAGTGAAAACGGGTCCTTGTCTGGTTAGCATAAATGTTGGCAGTTCGATTTGTTTATTGCCGGCCAGAACAAAAGTTTTTTGCACTCGCAGCTCTGCGGGCCCTGCAATTATGGTCTCAAACGCTTGTGGGAACTGCTCAATCAGCCGGTTGCAATAGTTCTGCAGCTTTGTTTTGTCGTCCTTAATATTTATGGCAGGCCGAATATCCACGCCGAACTTTACAACGTGCTGCGATATATTCTCTTTGTCAAATTGATAGTTCATAGTTTTGCTGCCAAAGGTCTTGTTTCCTCACAGTGTACAACAGATTTTATCACATGTCAAAGAAAACCAAAGAGACAATTATATTTATAGGAAGTGGTTGGCAGGTTGCTTATGCCGGTATAGAATAGCTGGATAATGGTTCGACAAGGACATTCGGCTGAGCTCAGTCGAAGCCCTCACCACTTTGTTATTGAAAAATCGGATGATAGAGAAAGGAGACTAATTATGGCTACGTTTATTTCTCTTGTAAATTTCACCGAGCAGGGTGTGCGAAATTTCCAGGCTACTGCGGATAGGGCTGCTAAATTCGGGTCTATGGCCGAGGGTGTGGGTGTAAAAATGAAAGAGGTTTATTGGACGATGGGTGCTCACGATGCGGTACTGATTTTGGAAGCTCCGGACAATCAGGCGGTCACAGCGGCACTGCTTGGGCTTGCATCGCTTGGAAATGTAAGGACAGAGACCCTGCCTGCCTTTAATTCATCAGAGGTAAAAGAGATTGTTTCCAAGGCGCCAAAAAGTAGTTGATAGTAATACTTTGTTTGGTTTCAGACATTCCAAATATGCAGATGGGAATTGCCGGCAAAGCTGCGCCTTATTTGCGACGACGCAGGGACAAGCCCCCAAGACAAAAAAGAAGTACAGTTGCCGGCTCAGGAATGGGTGTTATTGTTAAATCAGCCGCTGGCGGAAGTTCCAAAGAATTAAAAGCCAAATATGGGCCATTTACCGCAATTGTAGAGGGGATTGCAAATTGGAAATTAAATCCGGCAAAATCATCGCCGTTAGCATATAGATCCTCTATGAAATCTGTAACATCCAAGGTGATAGATGGTTCCAGCGAATACTCAAATGAGGTAAAAAATGAACCTGCGTTAAAGTCATCCAGTGACAATAAGCCATCGCCTGTATAGGTAAATACGTCAATCGTAAAAGGATAGGGCTGTTCTGATCTATGGACGTTTAATGATAGTTGTGCTTGCACTATAGGCACCGGTATTACGGGAAGAGCGAACTCGATAATTCCGCGGTCTTCAAACGGCAACGAAGGACGTTCAACATCTAATACTTGAACGACAACGCCTTCTGTAATATTGTCTGGAATACCGTCTTTGAGTGAGTATAGTCCATCCCGAATAAATCCATCTACATCAGGCGTTAATGAGACCGCGATAACCGGCTGACTTTCAGTAAGTACCGAAAAAGCCAATATAATCGCAAATGTGAGCGCTTTAATTAGTCGTGCTTTCATCGTTATGACCCTTTCTACTCCGTTATTGGGCATTAAACAGCGATTTTGTGTGTAAAGCTTGGAATGGCCTTTGCCGAGCTTCCATACCCAGCCTTCCTTAACAAGGATAAATCTAAAAGGATAAGGTAGAAAATGTCAAGGAAAAAATCAGCGGATGGAATTAATATCTTCTGGATGTGGTTTTGGCCGGTTGTGCGTAATTTATGAAGAAATAACGCAGGGCGTCGATGGGATGGTCATAGATACCGTCCTTTAGCGGCAGCTCATTATCAGCAGTACCGCTATCAGGATAATGATAACACTGCAAGGCCTCTATCAGGCGAGGGCATCTCGGCGAGATAACAAGAGCACTTCTGCCGTCGCCGGTGCGGATAGCCCTTCGGATAAGCTCGATACCCTCCAGGATACCGCTCCTGCGATATCGCACCTGCAAGCCAAGCGCCCGAAGCTCTCGAACGGTACTTGTGCCAGTAACATCATTAACACCGGCACCAGCAGGGTCGCAAAAAGTAGCGGTCACTTTTTCTTCGCTGCAGAGGGTTCTTTTTTTCATCTCGGCTGCATGTACGTCAATCGTTGCCCTGCTGCGAACGTACTCGTCAATCACCCGCACGACGCCGGCACTATCGACCTGGAGCCACAAACATACAAACGGATTGACAAAGCCGAAATCAAGCGAGCGGTACAATGGCAGATTCGGGTCGTAATCAATCGGACTGACGTGCTTGGCAGGGTCGAATTCATCGAAGACGACATTTTCCAGCGAAGGTCTTTTGCAGAGCATCTCTGCTTCCCAGCCAGTCCTGCTTGCACGTCGCATCTGCGTGATGCAGTCGTCAATCTTCAGATAGCCATCTGCTCGCTTTGCTTTGCCCTGACAATCGCTCCATAACGGACACTGTGAGCAGTTTCTGTCGGTGCATTTTTCAATCACCTCCCAGACGCACCATTTGAAGACCGGAATATTAAACTTTTCTGCGTCTGAGACTATTCTTTGCATCAGGCCGTATGGCCGGTGCATCGTGCTGATTGTCTCCATTGCAGCGATGATATTGTCCGTGCTTTGGGTTGTGAACTTCGCAGCGGCAAAGACATCCTCATCGAAAAGCTCGACCTCGTCGCAGCGGAGCTTCTGGATGTGCTGGCCTCGAACACTTGTCGCTGACTGCGTCAAGACCTCGATGGATGAGCCGTTGGCAAATCGGCACCTTGTCTTTAGCGCAGGGCCGTCGAGGAACTCATCGAAGCCGTTGTTTAGAAAGCTGGTCATATACTCGTACATCCTGCCGGACTGCTCGCCTGAGCCGCCGAGGATTCTGACCCGACAGCCGGATTTAAAGATGCAGTCTAACAGCGTTGCGACCGCCGCTAATTCGGTCTTGCCGCCTGCGCGGTTGGCCCAGACAACACAGTCTGCATTGCCCGTCGCTTCCGCCTTCGCTGAAGCTACTGCGGACAAGCGTTGCTCGTGGCTCGTGACTCGTAAATTAGAAAAGTCCGATGTGAAGCTGTACCAGAGATAGTCCATAGGTGTATTATGCTCCGGACAGATTCTTTCATCAGGGACGTCTATACCCAGAAAGACCTTGACGTAATTTTTCAGGTCCCGCCTTGTCGCCGGCTGAGTGCGTCTTAATTGGCGATAGATTTCCGCCGCCCTGTCGATTCCTGAATATTTCGGTTCATATAATATCGGATTTGCCATAATTATCGTCCTCCACGGGGGCAAGAAAAAAATCTTTTATTTTTCCCGTCACGCACCAAAAAATGTCTTATATTTTAATATGGGGGGTGGTCTCAGTAGGTCGTGCTGCGTAAGCTGGCCTAAAGGGACGCCCTATAATGTAAAGAGAGACGGGTCGGGGGGATAGACAAACAGACAAAATGAAAAAAGGTTCCCGTCTCTCTTTTTTTATCATATCTGTAGTTTCCGCCACAGGTGAACAAATCCACAATTGTAACGGACCCGGCCTGCCCGTGGCATGGCATAGCCAATGCTGTGTATTGAAAGACCTTTATTTATTCAACTGTATTCAGCCAGTTTTCTACGAGAATAGCAAGGTCGCTGAAATCCACTACACCATCGCCGAAAGGTAGTGGTGATATATCAACCGACGGCCCTTCCAGCAGCCAGCGTTGACCGAGTTTGCAAAAATCCTCGAAGGCCACCCTGCCGTCGTCGTTAAGGTCGCCGGTCTCGACCAACAAATACCACATAGTCTCATACGCCGGTAATATCTCGACAACTGTTTGGTCATCTTCGAGTGTCGTTGGTACAGTGGATTTAATCGTTCCGTCAGGCGCCAGAGCGTAGCATATTAGTCCTTTAAGCGGCAATCTTATTACGGCGGACACCGTCTCGATTTGAACCGGAGCCCAGCCCCAGTTGGACCCTACCGTTGTTCGGTCCGGGGAAAATACCATACCGGTATTTTCGCATCGGCCGCAGGCTGTGATGAGAATCTTTTGCCTTTTCGGCAACGGCATTTTGATGTAGTCCGGATTTAAAGATGTGATGGTAATCGCAGCGTAATTCGGCTCACTAACTTCTATCTTGTTATTGCTTGCCGCTGCAAATTTATCTCGATGGCCGACGTAAACCCATGCAGATTTGCCCTTCGCAGAATATATACCCTTGCCATCGCCGCCGATTTGCCAATCCAGCACGGTTCGATTCGGTTCATTCGGTGAGTAGATACTTCCGGTCTCGTAAAGAGTATTGGCAATGCGTTTATCAAGCAGGTCTTCTCGGGCGAAGCCCGAGTTTTCCGCAAGAACACCGAACATATCCCTGTCATACTTAAGATGCAAATCAGCTATAGGCATCAGGTTGTCATTCGCATCCGTTAAAGCAGCGTAATAATATGTGTCGCCGACCGGCTCAATCCCGCTATATCGAAATATGGTAGCCCCCGCCGGCACAAAGCCCCACTTGGCGGCGTTGTGAAGAATATCAAAAAAACCGTTTAAATAATTATCGTTCCAGTCATCGTTGTTGTGTGTATAGGAATAAATCCATAAGCCGTCCCAGTCCTGAGCGGCGGCGAAGCTCGTAAGCACCGGCACACACGAGGCCTGAGTATCCAGTGGAGCGGAATGATTGTATTCGGTGACCGTAAATGGCTTGCCGGGATAATTAAGACCTTTGCCGAGCCGACAGCCCGCAAGGCCGAACAAGGTAGCTTCATTGATATAGTCGGTCATCGGCTTTTGCTTGATATACCAGTTCTCCGGGTCCCACGGCGTACCGGGAAACTGCGGATGCTGCCAATAGGCGTGACTGTCGATAAAATCCATATCGCTTTGAGTATAGAGGCCTAACGGGCCGAAGACAATTGTGCCGGTAACAAGTGCATCGCAACCAAGGTCGTCCTTTATGTAACTTCGCATATCGTCGAAATAGGCCTTCTCCGTCTCAGCAAGGAATCGCAGCCGGTCAATTTGCCGCTCTTTGGCCTCACGGTCGATGAACAGCCGGACAGTACCCGTCTCGATAAATTCGTCTTCCATAAGCCCGACCTGTCCGCCGGTGTACAGTTGCGGATTGGCCAGATAAAAAGTTGTCGTGTCGCCGCCGCCGAAGCTGAAGGTTACTCGTCCGTTTTCATCATCGGCGTTGGCAACGAATCCGTAGCTGTAACTTTGCCAATTCTTGCCTAACTCGGCTGTGCCGTATAATCCGAGATTGCTCCAGAGGTCGTGATGCTGCATCACGTTGCACCATATCGTACGCGGCTGCTCGGCGACCGCATCGAAGCTCAGCGTATAATACTGACCTTCCACGATTTGCAGGTTGCTTTGCCTGACCTGCAGGTGCCAGCTTTGGTCGTCCGTTGCGTCTATCGTAAATTTAGCGCAGGGTTTCGATAAATAATTATTGTCGAATACAAATGACGCCTGACAGTCCTCGTGCTCTTCCAGATACCATTTATCGTCAGGGCTGACGTTGGAGTTGTTGAAATGGTCGTCGAAGCTCGTCAGGACATTATCACCCGGCGGGTCGACGTTACTGTTCCAGTAATCTCTCAGATTATTCGTATCGCCGTATTCGGCACCCAGCCAATCGTTATACAACTGCTGTAATATATCTGCGTAGTATTCCGGCAGGTTTCGCAGGGTGTCCATCGAGCCCCACATAAAGAAGCTGTCCTCGTTGGTTATCTCCACGAACGCAATAGCCGGGTCATCAGCGTAACGCACGCCGCGATATGGATTGATGTGCTCGAGCATTTCCTGTGCGAAGTCCTTTTGTGCCTGTACCAGCGCTGGCGTGTAAATCCCAACGATTTTGTCGTAACCGATATCGGGTTCGGGCAGTCCCAAGTACTGGCTGTGCTCCCGGCCGACGTGCAGGTTCAGGTTGATGTAAATACCTCTATTGGCTAACTCGTTTATATAATAATCCAGCCGGTCCATCGCCTCAGGATATATGGTTTCGCCGTGCGAAGGATGCCAAAGCCCGTTGGGATATTTGGATGTATCCGTATGATGGCAGCGAACGGAATTTATACCCGCTGCCGCCAGACGTTCCGCTGAGACGGCTGCATCGGTATGACTCGGGAAATTGCCGGCGAAGGAGAAATTCACTCCCAGCATTTTTATTCTCCGGCCATCCTGGTAGAAATTCTCTGCAACCGCTGTGACTCTGTTGCTGTCAACGCCAATCGGCTCATTCTCCACCGCTATAAGAGAATTGGCATCCTGCTGGGCCGGTATTACGAAGTCAGCCCAGCTGCTGCCCTCGGCCACGGAAGCTGAGCCGGCGAATACAGCCAAAAATGAAATTATCAGCAGTATGTTTGTTTTCATTTGCATTTGCAGCTAAATATGAGGGGCTTTTTGGCCTCCATCTAAAACCGATTATATGATACCTGATTCAGCCGAAAATTGCAAGCATTTTATGGGCTAACAGGCCGCTACCTTTCTATTTTGTATCTCCATCGATTTGCAGAACATCGCTCCTCGGTTATCTTTTTCTTTTCATTTTGTTGGAAAAAGGTGACTTGTTAAGTCATCTGCTTGTGAACGTATAAGCTCGACTCCATCACGAAGCTCTTTGCAATTGGAGGTTATTTTCTCTACGTTTAGATGGTCGATAAGATTCGTTGCTCTTTTTCCTTTGTTATAAGTCCTGCCATATTTCTCGAACAATTTTTGTAGATCCTTATAACCGTACTTTTCCGGTGGCATCCATGCTCCAGGTTTTCTATGTTGTTTTGGCACCCTTAAAAATTCGAAGATTCCATCAATGTCATGAAAAAACCAAGATTCAATTTATTGTGTGGCTGTTATGGAATCGACACTTAAGGTGCGTGTAATACTCTCGTCTCTTATATACTTTTTTATTCTTTCCAGATCGAATTCTGGCGGTGGACTATTACGTGATTCTGTATCAAGGCAGCAATATACTCTAATATTTTCGTCTTTATGATGTTCTAAATAGCTATTAGTTTGGTTTATTATCTTTTTGTTTATGTTAAAAAGACCTTGAAGATTTCCTAGTACAGTACACCGGATATCAGATAAAAAATCGGATTTAATCCGTTTGTAAAAAATTTCATCCGTTTCGCCCTCGACCAGTAAAAGAGATATTGGATTTTTTCTGGCCTGAGGATTGTTCCCTTTAGCCATTTAATCTATCCTTCCCTGAAACCATGAAAGTCGCTCGAAAGCAACTCTCCAAAACTCAAAAGATTCTTGTTTAAATAATCTCTTAACTGGCTAGAGTTTTTCACTTTCTCAAAATGTGTGGCTCCTGTGTCATCGAGAACTGCTACATTGATATCTTCTGGCTTTACTCCATTAAGTAAGTAAGGAGAATGAGTCGTGATTAAGACCGGCCATTTGTCGGAATGATCTTGTAAAAATCTAAGCAATTTTTCCACTGCTGCTGGATGTAGACAATTTTCTAATTCTTCTAAACACAAAATTGGCCCTCTTGCTTCTTGAAAGAATAATGCTTCCAATACAGAAACTACTAAAAGGGTTCCATCAGAATATTCTTCAATGAAAGAGTAATCATCTCCTTTCCGTTTAACAAAGAAAAGTCTTATTCTCTTGGCTTTTTCTTTTTTCGATGTCTTCTCAGAAAGTAGTTCCTTAATTTGAACATCAAAAATAATATCTTCCAAACCCAAAATGTCACAAAGACTTTCTTTAAATAGAGTGAAATATTTTCCTTCTTCTTTAATGCGATCAAGAATGAAGGATATGTCAAATGATGATATTTTTATTCCTTCGATAGCTTTCTCTTGGTCTATATCTCTGCGTATTGCTGTAGGGGAAATAGCAAGGATACGTGTCTTAGAGACCAAGTTTATTATTTTAATAAAAGGTTTTAATTCTGAGGGTAGGCCTTCAAAATCAGGGTAAAGAGAGTTTATGGCCAATAAGGATGAATTATCACTAGCTATTTTATGTTCTTTTCCTGCAATTTTGAGAAATTTGCGTTGTCTTGAAATGTATTCCCTTGCAGGTCCTGGCTTACTTGGAATTTTTGCCGTCAACGATTCTGAAATGAAGGCACCTTTTCCATTTTCTGATCCGTCGCATTGAATACTAACTTCATAACTGACTACCCAAAGAATACGGTCAAATTTTGTTTCGAATGTTATTCCAATTGTCAAAGGTTTATTTTTGTGTGTTTGCAAATGACATATGGACGAATCAAGAGTAAAGCGCGGAGTAACATTACCCGTGAGGGCCCCTTTTCGTAAGTTTTCATCGCCAAAGCAAATTGGCCAAAGGATTTGCAAAGCTTCAAGCAAATTTGATTTTCCACTGTTGTTTGGGCCAACAATTACATTAAAGTCCCCAAGATTAACCACGCAATTAATTAGGTTTTTATATCCATCGACTCTTATTTGTTTTAATTTCATAATTCTACCCTTTTTTGTGCTTAATTAGATGGAAATCTCTTGATATTTCGTCCTTTTAGATGTAATTCAATACGAAAATAAGCATAATTAGTTCAATTGCAAGATTTATTTTCATGTTTCTACAACATTTTTTGATAAGTCCGATAATCACGTTTTTGTTTATAATTCAATTATCTTATTTGTTATCAAAGGTTTACATTTTATTAAACTTTGGTTTAATTGCCGGATTTTTATTAAACTTTTGCCCGAAAAGTTTAACTCGTCTCGGCGAAGGCCGAAGCCGTAGCCGGATAAGGATGCTGAATTTTGCCTCTGTTTATCTATCATCTGCCTGCCTCGGCGTAGCCGAAGGCGAAGCCGGGTCCTCTGTCTTTTGTTTCTGTGCTAATACTTCTAATATTTTGCTTGCGGTTTCGGGCGATAGCCCGCCTGTGGCGGGCTCGTCGCTCGTTGCTTGTCGCTCCCTTCGACTTCGCTCAGGGCAGGCGTTACTCGTCTGGCGTTGTGTATCCTGCTGTCTGGATATAATGTCGAGGCAGGCCTTGCGGGCCGTCTCCTGATTTTCCGATTCGGTAAGCTGAACGAGTTTGGCAGCGGCCAGCGTGGCGTACCTTGCAATCAAAGCGGCGCTTTGCTGATAGGAAGCGGCGATGCGACGGTCAAACTGCTCGGTAAAGTTCTTATCGGTAAGCCATTTATAATATTGGTTTCTGCTCACATTATATTTATCCAGCACCGCCTGCTCATCAAGCTCACCGTTAAATAGTTCATCGAGCACCGCGAGCTGCTTCTTACTTAACTTCTTTGTCTTTTCAACCATAACCAAGCTCCTGTCTCACGAATCCGAAATTCGAATTTCGAGCTTCGTGCTTCGAATTTCTCAATTCTAAATTCCTAACAATGCCTTCAGTTGTGCCTCTTTGCGCCGCTGAAACTCTTTCTCTGGCATAGGCTGCCGTTGTTTCCTTTTCTTACCGAAGTTCCGTAGAAAATTTTGAACCTGAGCATCAGCTTGCTTATTCCGTTCTGTCAGCAACGCCGGAGCCCCCTTGGGGGGCAGAGGCGAAGGCGTTGCTTTATTTCTTTTATTATTCTCTTTTATAGTTGTGTTATTAGTAGTAGGACATTTCTGTCCTACTCGATGACCATTTTTGTCCATGTCGAAATACACCTTTTGGCCGGGTACCCGGCCATTTTTGTCCATGTATTGCCTGACGGAAGGATGAGATTTTGCCCGGATTGTTCGGTAGTAACCCTTTGGATTTTTTATGTAGATATACTTGCTGATATTATTTATCCACCTTCGGATGGTTCGTTCTTTGGTCATAAACATCTCTGCGAGTGTTTTGTTGCTCTGCCAACAGCCCTTTTCACCGAAGCTGTATATGTGTGCCAGCAGGACCTTTTCGCGAAGCCCAAGGCCCGGCAGATTCAAGATGTGGTACGGAATCTTTAGGTACGGCTCGGTTGGTCGTTTTTTAGCTGTCATCTTTAGATTATTCACTGCTTGAAAAGTATTTTTCCAATTGAGTCCTTGCAAATTCTGCCTGTTTATGGTCGAGGTAATACTGGCAGATGGCCGAAAGGGCTGTGGCCCTTCTTGCAGCTTTGGTCTGTTTCGTATTGTGTATTGCGTATTGCGTATGGCGCATTGATTTGGTTTTTTCTCCTTTCTCGCTATACGCATCACGCATCACGCACGACGAGTATGCAGAATTAAGCGCTGCTTCGACGACCTGCTGCTGCTCGTCGCTGACGAAAAAGACCAGGGGACACGGACTTGCACCGACTCCGGGTACTGACGGGCACTGACGAGTATCGAACAACGAGGTCAGGTACTGTATTTGCTTTTTTGTTTGCGGCAGCAGCTTTGCAAGCTCCGAAGATTGCATCTTCTTATTCAGTCGTTTCAGCAAAGCGAGTTTTTTCTCAAGCACATCCTGCCCGCAGAGCCGGTTAAGCGTAGCCAGCAGTATGTCGGCCTGGTCATCGTCGATGTCCCAGACGATTGCGTCAGCTTCTTTTTTGCCGAGCTCTTTCAGTGCCAGCCACCGGTGATGCCCGTTGATTATCTGGAAACAATCCGGGTGCTCGATACTGGATACTGCTCGGACAATCAATGGCTCATATCGGCCGGTCCGCTCGATGTTGCGGACGAGCTTTGCAAAGTTTGCTTTGCTCATCCGATTGGGATTATCCGGATGAGGTGTCAGCTTATCCAATGGTATTTTTCTTATTACGTTAGTCATCTTTCTAAATTCTACATTCTCAATTCTAAATTCTTATTAAACCATATATAATAGACCGGCCTTTCGGTCAGCTTGCTAAGGATATACCTTATCCTTTCGATGCCCGGCTGCATCGTTCTGCGTTTGCCGTAACTTTGCAGAAAGCGTTTTATTTCAAGCTCGATAAAGCCGGCTTGTTTGTTTGTGAGGCGGTCGAGTCTTCGCTGTACGCATTCGGCATCGATGAGCTGCTGTTCTTCTATGCCGACGTAACTTAGTGCCTCGATAAGCCGGGTGCATCGAGCAGGTATCTTTGCTGTAAGGGCCTTCATCTTTGCTTTTTCAAAGAACGGATTTACCAGTCCCATCACCGCCATCGCTTCTATGATGGGGACATTCATCCTGGGCATCGTCTCGCGAACTAATCGAGTTGCCAGGCCGAGCGTGCGGAACCTCGGCTCGATGATGACTCTGCTTATTCGTCGGATATTTTTATTGATGAACGCCAGCCGGGTGCTCCTGTCCAGGCCGCCGAATATATCTCCGGTAGCGGTGTTGCGAAGCTCCAACGCAGGGGTCGGCATTGTATAAACGATAACGCCGACTGTTTTTATCCCTGCTCGGCTGGCAAGTAAGGAATCCGGCCTAAGAGCGAAGATGGCAGCAAAGGGACCGAGACGAGAGTCGCGGTAGTGATAATGTGCCAGGGCCTTGTAATCCTCTACATTGCCACAGACAACCTGCATCCTTTTGCAAACTGAGCAACTTCGCATGTTTTTTTGCCACAAACCTGCCGTTTTACGGCTCGTCGGGGCGAAGGCGCCCGCCGTAGCACGGCAGGCTAAATATTTAGCCCCCAGCTTGTCCGCCGTATTTTTGGCGGCTTTTACCGGGGGTTTTGACTGTGTTTATAAATAACCTGCGTTTTGCCGGTGAGCTCTTGTACGACAAGAACATCGGGTATCAGGTCGAGAAGTATGTCATCATGGCTCGCCGCCAAGATAAATGTTACGCCGTTTCGTTTTGCAAACTTGTGTATATTGTGTGCAATCACAGCGGCGGTAATTCGGTCGAGGTTCGAGCAAAACTCATCAGCAAAGATAAATTTTTTCTTTGCTGTCAGCGCCATTGCCAGCCGGAACCGGTATTTTTGCCCTTCGCTCAGATTGCCCGGCTGATTGACGATACTAAAGACGTCATTAAGCCCCGCTGTGCTGAGTGTTCTAAGGCAGCAAAGAAGGTCACCATCGATACAATCGATGAGGGTTTTGTCTTTTGGTAGTTTTATTCGAGCAAGGTTTACTCTGTCCGATGGCCGGATGGATTTTTCCAGTTCACCTAACAGGACGCTTTTGCCCGCTCCTGACGGGCCGGTGATATAAACGATGTCACCATCACCGATTTGAAGTTGGCAGTGCACAGCATGGCCAAGTCCGTTAAAATCGGCAGGATTTCTCCTGAGCCGGTCCACTGTCAGGCCGAACATCCTGCAAACCGAAGCGACCTTATCGGTAATCTGTCCCTTCCATTGAAAACTTTTTGATATTCTGTACGTCGGCATAGTAAGTTCAATTCTCCGGCGAGTTGTCTTTTAAGTGTTGTTGGATTTTTTTTATGATTTTGTAAGCCTGGTAGTATGTCCAATGTCGTTTTTCGGCGATTTTTCTTACTGACAGGCCCAGCAAAAAGTACTCTTTTGCGATAGTCATTTCTGCGACGGTAAATCTTTTACGGTTTTGCAGGTAGGCGATATATTTCCCATCTATCAGCCGTTCGATAATCTTGTTTATTCTTCGAGAGATACTTGTCTCATCGAGCCCGGACAGCCGACTCATCTGCCGAAAGCTGTTGCTGTTGTCCAGATACATTGTCATCAGCAGTTTATCTTTTCCTTTGAGCAGGTTTACCCTGTTACGCAGCAGCTCGATTCTGTCACGATATTCTTCCTTTGTTATAAGCATCCTTTGCGAGAGGTTATCGTGAATTTTTCCCATCTTCTAACCCTCACACCCTGGATTTTTCCCCTTTCCTGATTACATTTGTCATAATCATCTTTTTTCCCGCAGAGAGCACATATATCACAGAGTTAAAACCTGCCGTAAAACGGCTCGTCGGGGCGAAGGCGCCCGCCGTAGTACGGCAGGCTGAATATTTAGCCCCACGTTTTACGTGGGGTTTTGACTGGGAAGTCCACCGTCGCCCAAGGGCACCGCCTTTTTCCGGCGATTACTAATCCTGTTTGTTAGGCATCTACTAAACATTGGCTCTATTTTAACATATTATAGAACTTTGTCAAGTGTTTTGTAATATTTTTTACAAATTTTTTTAGAAATTAACAGAATAGTGAATCTTTGGGGGTTTTTGGGTGATTTTATGCTGGTATTTGAGCGTTTTATAGTGCTCCCAGTTGAAATTTCCCGTTCGCCCCGTTAGAAAGAAGGCTCCGCCCTTCCCCGCTTCGCCATAGCTACGCGGCGGCGAGTGGGCGGGGTAAAAAATAGATAGCCCCGTTAGA
>Ga0307432_1000143_pt1 | contig 58397 bp, 43 predicted proteins | sample SalMarWE160150MG_FD_202158 | JGI IMG/M metagenome (GOLD analysis project Ga0307432, IMG submission 202158) | Salt marsh sediment microbial communities from the Plum Island Ecosystem LTER, Massachusetts, United States - WE1603-150 | ecosystem: Environmental > Aquatic > Marine > Intertidal zone >...
ACCGTAGCGGTCCTTGCCTTCCGTGGCTGCATGTCGGTCTACATACCAGCGCAAGGACGACCGCGCAAACTGCCTATTTTAACATCTCCCGGCCCTGTCTTGCATTGCAGACGGCTGATCTGTTACAGTTATAGATGTGATTCGGTTCGGGATATATTACCAGGAACAATGCGCCGGCACTCGCGTGATACAGATACTGTTGCCCCCCGGTCAATGGATGAGGCAGCGTTTCGCCGCGCGGAACCGGCTGTCCCGAGAACGTTGCTGTAATGCTCCGTGCGGATTTGAAAGCGGCGGGTATTCCCTACCGGGATGACGCGGGGCGGGTTGTGGACTTCCACGCGCTTCGCGTCACGTTCGCAAGCCTGCTGATCCGGGCCGGTGTGGATGTGCGGACGGCCAAGGACTTGATGCGGCATAGTACGATCGCCATGACCGCCGACGTGTACGCTTGCACGATGCGGGGATCACAGGCCGACGCGGTAAAGCGGCTGCCTGATCTGTCGGTGTCAACACGCGAAGCAGCGCGGGCAACAGGCACCGATGACGCCGATCCTGACTTGGCGCTTTGCTTGGCGCGAAAACGCGCCGAACCATTCAAGACAGCTCACAACGATGCGCTGGACACGAGCCATGCCGACGATTCACAACGTTCGGTAAATACAGGGACTTACGTCGATTCGGAGCGCTTAGAATTGCAGGTTGGTGCAGCGTGCGCACACCCTTCGGAACCACCCCCAAGGGGACTCGAACCCCTGTCTCCAGGATGAGAACCTGATATCCTAGGCCGCTAGACGATGGGGGCCTCCTGCAAGCAATAGCGTACGGGAAGGACCGTTGCCGCGTCAAGGGAGGAAATCTCGCGGTGTGCATGACTGTTTATGCGGCGAGCTTTTGGCGATTCCGGCCGGCGGCCCGGCCACGAGGGCGTTGTTCGTGGAACCGCTCCGCCCGATCGTCCTCGCTGAGATAGGCGGCGCGAATCCGTAGGATCGCTTCGGCACCGCCTTGGCGTCGCCGCGATACGCTGCGGTGACAGCGGCATACAAATGCACCAATAGATGCAGGAAGTCGAGCCCTGCACCCATCCGGGAAAGTGCATCTCCGCCAATGATCTTGATCCAGTTGCCGCCATCGCCTATCGATCGCCTTCTTGGACGCCTCATAGAATCCTCGCCGGGTCGCTTCCGCAGATACCATCCAACCAAAAGGCTCGGTGGGCTCTAGGATCGCCACAGCCGTGCGCACCAAGCGAACCGGGCGATCGATGGCAGCTTCCTCTTCCACCAGCAACGGTGGCGCGGGTAGTTCCGACTTCGCTTGACGACTTTCGCTCTTGGTAAAACCTCAACACGACTGATTCCCTCGGTCACATCGGGGACGTATTCTCCAGGTCCAGCCGTGACGATCTTCTCCAGATGCCGTTTTCATCCGGAAATGATTGACCAGTTGAGGCAGAAACCATCACTGAAACTCTGTAATGATTATACACTCTCATAAGGCTCGCTTGTTTGGGGTATAGATCAAACTCGGTTTTTGTGTAGCATGCGTTGTGGCCGATGATTTTCCTGGATAGACGCAAGAGGATAAAGGCATGAGGCCGTATTTGATGGACCTTTGGGAGTGGGTCGTGGCGGAATACGGACGAGCAATTGTCAGGTGAGTCAATGACCCGCCATTCCTGTTGACATGAGTGATCCGACGACAACGCTTGATACGATTGTTCGAGAAGTCGACGCCGGGCGGCGGGTGGCGTTTTGTGTCATCATCGCGACACGGGGGTCGACGCCTCAGGTACCCGGGGCGATGGCATGTGTGAGCGAAAAGGGCGAGATCATTGGCACCGTCGGCGGTGGGATGACGGAGGCTGATGTCACGCGGCAGGCAAAACAGTTATTGATCACAGCGCCTCAAGCAGCGGGTGGTAACCGCCCTACCGGCAATCTCGGCGGTGTATTTACCTTTGGTTTGGACCACGACAGCAGCGGCGAAACGGGGCCGATCTGCGGCGGCCGGATGGACGTTGCCATCGCCGTGCTATCAGGGCAGGATCAGATTCATCCACTCCGCGAGGCACTCGATCAGCTTCGCACCGGGCACCCGGCTACGATCCCGATTCGGGTCGCGACGTTGAACGGCCCGGTGGAGTATCGCCTTAACCTCGAGTCCGCGCCGAAGCTGGTCATCGCCGGGGCCGGGCATGTCGGTCGCGCATTGGCTGCCGTCATGCCACCGCTTGGTTTTCACGTCAGCGTGATCGACGACCGCAGCAACTTCGTCAACGCCGAGCGTTTTCCTACGCCGGTCAACCCGGTCATTGGTGACATTACCAAGACGCTTGCTGACTGGCAGATCGATGCTAGCACCTACGTTGTCATCGTGACGCGCGGCCACCAGTACGACGAACAGGCTCTCGGCGCCGTTCTCGACTCGCCGGCCAAGTACATCGGCATGATTGGGAGTCACCGGAAGATCAAGACCGTTTTCGTCAATCTGAGACAAAGCGGCGCTACCCAACAGCAGCTCGACCGCGTTCATACGCCGATCGGATTGGCCATCAAGGCTGTGACGCCTGAGGAGATCGCAGTGAGCATCGCAGCCGAGATGATATCGATTCGCCGAGCGGAACATCGCAAACCCGTCGAAGGACCGATTGCTGTGGGCAATGACGAGACATGACACGTCACGTATTGGTATGGCGGTGAACACCGGAGGTCATGGGATGCCTGACACCCGTTACGCCGGTCTTTGGCCTCGCTTCTTGGCGCTTGTCCTTGACACCGTGTTGTTTTGCGTATTCTTCTTCCCGATTACTCGAATTGTGAAAGGCGTCTGGCTGATGAGCGCCGCCGATCATCGCTGGGTCTACGGCTGGTTTATCACGGATCCGCTGTGTCTTATGTTTCTGGGCATCATCTGCGTTTACTTCGTCCTTCTCGAGGGCTGGGTGGGATTCACGCTGGGTAAGTGGCTGTTTGGCCTGCGCATCGTAGGGCTGGACGGCAGCAGACCCAGCTTGACCAAAAGCCTCGTGAGGAACGTTCTGCGTGCGGTCGATGCGTTGCCTGCCGTGAACATACTTGGAGTTGTCCTCATTGTATGTTCGGCTGAAAGGGCACGCTTCGGCGACCGCGTCGCCGGAACCAGGGTCATCCACGCCCGGTGAAGCCGCGCATTCACCACGCAAGGTCTGCTGTGCGGACCGTTTCTTTTCGAGTACCATGACACGTTGTCACAAGGGGTGGTCCGCACGGCGGATCCTACGAACGTTGGAGATTTGTTGATGGCTGAGGCGAACAAACCCGAGATCAAGAAGATTGCAGCGGCCAAGACGATGCGAAAGCTGATGGCCGACCACTTCTATGAGCTGGATCGGGCCGCGAAGGACAGATACCCGAAGGTGGCCTGGTGCACAAGCGTCGGGCCGGCTGAGCTTCTGCGAGCGATGGGCTTTTTGGTCTACTTCCCGGAAAACCACGGGGCCATGCTCGGTGCCACACGCATGGCATCCGAGACCATCCCCGCCGCCAACGCCATCGGTTACTCACCGGATATCTGCTCATATCTGACCAGCGACATCGGCGCTTTTCTACAAGACCGCACTCCGCTCAGCGACGCCTACAAGGGCATCACAGCCATCCCCAAGCCCGACGTACTGGTCTATAACACCAACCAATGCCGCGAGGTACTGGACTGGTTCTCCTGGTACGGAACGCATTGGTCCAAGCCGGTCATCGGCATCGAGTGCTACCGCGGTGTCAGCGAGGTGACGGACGTGCATGTGGAGGGCATCGCAGGTCAGATCGAAGCGATGGTGCCCACGCTCGAAGATGTCAGCGGTGAGAAGTTCGACATCGATCGGCTGCGTGAGGCCGTGCGGCTATCGCGTCAGTGCTCGAACCTTTGGAAGGAAGTACTGGAGACAGCCGCCACTACGCCGTCACCGCTGACGTTTTTCGACAGCACGATCCACATGGCCCCTGCGGTGGTGATGCGCGGGACGCAACTGGCAATCGACTATTACAACGAGTTGATCCCGGAGTTGAAAACCCGCATTGCCGACAAAGTGGCGGCCGTCGAGGGCGAGCGACTCCGGCTGTACTGGGAAGGCATGCCGATCTGGGGTCGTTTGCGCGACCTGGCCACGTTGTTTCTGGAACTGCGGACCTGCATGGTGGCCAGCACCTATGCAAATTCGTGGATATTCACCGCGCTTGATGGCGATGACCCGTTCAGGTCGATGGCCAGAGCGTACACCGAACTGTTCATCGTGCGGTCAGACCCGTGCAAGGAGAAGTATCTCGAGGAGATGATCGACACGTTCGGCGTCGACGGCATCGTGTTCCACGATTCCAAAACCTGCCCGAGCAACACGAACTGCCGCTACGGCATGGCCCAGCGGCTCCAGGAACGGCTCGGCATACCGTCGATCACGATTGCGGGCGACTTAAACGACCTTCGATGCTACTCGGACGAGCAAGCGAAAACACAGATTGAGGCGTTCGTTGAGCAACTCGCCGGGCGGGTTGGAGCGCCTAGCTAATCCGAGCCCCAAGCGCCAGCGCGGGGACAAAGAACCCGTCGCTCGCGCTTAGGTTCTGATCAATCTGGCACGCTCGCGAAAGAGGACTTCAGTTGCCATCAATGTCTAATCGCTGGTCATTAGGTTTGGACATCGGAGCGTCAGCCACCAAGGCCGTCTTGCTGGACGGCGGTTTGGTGCGGGCACGGTCGCTGCGAAAGTCGGGAGCGGATTTCGCCGGAGCCGCTAAGGCATGCTTCGACGAAATAGTTACCGTGACCGGCCTTAATGTTGCGGACATCAAACACGTCGTAACCACCGGCTACGGACGGCGCAGCGTGGACTTCGCCGCCTCGACCGTAACCGAGATTACCTGCCACGCCCGTGGATCCTACGCATGCTTCCCCCATGCGATCACGATTGTCGACATCGGAGGGCAGGACAACAAGGTCATCGTAATTGAAGACAGCGGCGATCGCCGAAACTTCAAGATGAACCGCAAGTGCGCCGCCGGCACGGGAGCTTTTCTCGAAGAGATCGCCAATTCCCTGGACACACCGTTATCCGCGTTGAACGACCTGGCCAGTCAAGCCACCGGCAACGTCGAGCTGGGTTCCTTCTGCACCGTCTTTGCCAAGACTGAGTTGTTGAAACTGATTGCCGATGGCACGCCGCTGCCCGAGATCGTCAAAGCCGCGTTCCGCTCGGTTGTCAAGCGCATCCTGGAGATGGACCCGCTCGTCGGGGACGTGGTAATGACCGGCGGCGTGGTGGCACATAATCCGATCATCGTTGAACTGCTTTGTGATGCTCTTGGCCGGGAAGTCCTCGTCCCCGATCACCCCCAATACACCGGTGCCCTCGGCGCAGCCTTGATCGCCGGGGAGATGTGACACTCGGACCACGACCGGGATATCCGAGCCCCGAGCGCAAGTGAGTGGGCTGCCGTGCCGGAGCATGCTGGCTCGGGATACGTCCTATATTCCACTCGTCGCATACCGCGTCGGATCGGGGATCCCCGCTTGTTCAAAGCCCTGTTTGCGAAACAGGCAGCTATCGCACAGGCCGCAGGCCAGTCCGTCCGGCGTCGGGTCGTAGCAACTATGGGTCAACGCGAAATCAATGCCAAGCCGATGACCCTCTCGAATGATGTCAGCCTTTGACATCTCCATAAGCGGGGCGTGAATCGCAAACCTTGTGCCTTCCACGCCGGCTTTGGTGGCCACGTTAGCGAGCTGCTCGAAGGTCTCGACGAACTCGGGCCGACAGTCCGGGTAACCCGAATAATCCACGGCGTTGACACCGAAGAATATGTCGCATGCGCCGATCGTCTCGGCATGCGCAAGAGCCAGTGCCAAAAAGATCGTGTTCCGCGCGGGGACGTACGTGACCGGAATGCCGCCGCCGATCCGCAAAACGTCGGCGGACTTGGGAACGTCGATCGAGTCGGTCAGCGCCGATCCACCGAATGTGCGCAGGTCGATCGTTTGGAATACGTGTCGCGTGATCCGCAGAGCCTTGGCAACCCGTGCAGCCGCCTCCGCCTCGATCGCATGGCGTTGGCCGTAACGGATCGTCAGCGCATGGACGTCGAACCCCCGTTCCTTTGCGACGGCGGCTGTCGTGGTGGAGTCGATACCACCCGAGAGAAGTATGACCGCTTTTTGCTGCTGATTGGTCACCATGCTCGTTCCCGGTGATCGTCAAACACGCCGGCGGCGAGCACCGGCGATCACATGCCAATGACGCCACCTGGGCGGCGTTCGGATCCCGCATCACATTCACCACTCCTAGGGAACCCTATCGCCTTGTGGGGCTTACGTCCAAGAGCAGGCGGATCAGCGGGTACCACCGGGCACGGGAATCGGTGGCCTCAATGTCCCCCAACGATTAGGATCATCGTGGTACGAAATGGATTCGCAGTCGCTTCCGGTTGAGAAATGTCCCATAATATCCGCCCAACCGGGACGGATGCGATCGGATCGAGCGATGGATCGCGGCGGAGGCTTTGGCGGTAGTGGAGAGCGCGGACAACATCTCGTCATCGACGGCGACACCAGCGGCGCCGCGCGATTACGTCGAGCTGCTTCGACCAACGCAGTGGGTCAAAAACGTCGTCGTGTTCGCCGGACCCGCCGCGGGCCTGAAGCTGTCTTCAGCCGAGTCGTTTCTGCAGGCCCTGGGCGCCTTCATTGCCTTTTGTCTCGTCGCAAGCGCCACGTATGCGATCAACGACGTTCTGGATCGCAAGGCCGACGCCAGTCATCCGACCAAGCGAGTCCGCCCAGTCGCCCGTGGGGCCATCCGAACACCGGTCGCGATTGGCATCGCCTGCTTGTTGGTGATCGCAGCCGCAATCGGGAGCACGCTGCTGTTGAACGATCAGGTTACCGCCGTCCTTGCAGCGTACTTCGTGATGACACTCGTGTACTCGGCGGCGCTCAAGAGAAGGATCATCCTTGACGTGATCGTTGTGGCTGTTGGATTCGTGCTGCGTGCCTGGGCCGGCTCGCTGGCGGTAGGCGTCGTAACTTCCGAATGGCTCGTGGCGTGCGTATTTACGCTCTGCCTATTCATGGGTTTCGGGAAGCGGCGGTGTGAGCTCGTTATGATTGACGACATTAGCAACGCCGGCCAGCACCGCCGAACGCTCCTGCGCTACACACCCGACCTTCTGAACCACCTGATCACGGTGTCAGCCGGGATCGCCGTAATCACGTTTCTCCTTTACACGATGGATACCGGCGGGCATCCCGCTCCGTTCCACAAGGAATACTTGTTCTTTACGCTGCCGCTTGTCGTATACGGCATCTTCCGGTTTGCGATGCTCACGGAACTGGGCGTTTACGCCGGGCCCACCGAGATTGTTCTGCGCGACAGGCCGTTGCTTGCAGCGGTCCTGCTGTGGGCCGTCTGCGCACTGGCCATTGCATACGAGTTCTGGCCGTTCGGCTCAGACGCCCTTAGCGGTCTTGTAGGAGATGGATGATCGCCGCGCGGATGTGTACGATTTAGAGGAGTCTGTGTTTCCGAGCAGCGATCCGCGGGCTTTAGCGCGCGGACTTGTCCGTATCAACGCGACTACAATGACTACAACACCGCTACACGGAAGCGAGACTCGCTGTAGCATGACGCATCCGATGGGCAGGTGAAGGTCGAATATGGCTAATTCTAAGGTCGCCGTTGTTCGTACGTCCCCCGAAACCGTGCTTGCGGACTATCACCGGGTGATGAACCTAGCCGGTTACCGGGATGTCATCGCAAAAGAGGCCGATACCGCGCTCAAGGTGAATATCAGTTGGCACTTCTTCTATCCGGGGTGCTCAACGACGCCATGGCAGTTGGAGGGTGTCATCCGGGCGATGAAACGCGACGGATACGACCCGAGTCTGATCCACGCCTGTCATAACCGAACCGTCGTGATCGATGCGAGGCTCGGCGAGCGTGAGAATAAGCAACTGCCCGTGGTGGAGAACCACGGTCTGCGTAATATCCACCTTTACGACCCCGACGTGGAGTGGATATCGATTCGGGACGCCGTCGGCGATCTTGTCGATGAGCTTCTCTGTCTGGGTGACGTCTACCCGAAGGGCTTTAGCATCCCCAAACGCTTCATCGGTGAGAACATAATCCATCTGCCGACGGTCAAGACGCACGTGTTCACCACGATGACCGGAGCGATGAAGAACGCCTTCGGCGGATTGCTCAATGAGCATCGCCACTGGACCCATCCGGTCATCCACGACACGCTCGTCGACCTCCTTATGATCCAAAAGAAGATCCATCGCGGTATCTTCGCGGTGATGGACGGCACGTTCGCCGGCGACGGTCCGGGCCCGCGATGCATGATCCCCTATGTGAAGAACGTGCTGCTCGCATCGAGTGATCAGGTCGCGATCGATGCGATCGCAGCGAAGCTGATGGGCTTTGAGCCGCTAAGCGACGTGAGATTCATCCGACTCGCTCATGAGCGAGGACTCGGCTGCGGCGATCCCGGCGAGATCGAGATCGTTGGCGACGAGGCCGTCGCAGCCGAAAACTGGCACTTCGTCGGTCCATTCAAACGGATGACGTTCGCCGCGAGGATGCAGCATTTGATCTACTGGGGTCGGCTCAAGAAATTCCTCGAGTGGTCGCTCAAGACCTGGCTGGCGCCATGGGCGTATATCGCCAGCATCCTGTACCACGACACATTCTGGTATCCAATGCGAGGGCGGATCCGCGTGGAGGCTGCGATGTACAGTCGATGGGGGCGACTGTTTCACAATTGGGAGACCGCCACGCCCGATGAGACCGGCTATCCAAGTGTGGGCCGACCGCACGGCAGCCTAGTCCGCACCAGTTGGAGTGTCATCAGATTGTCCCTGAGGATCTTGTGGACCTGCCTCCGTGGGGTACGCAAGAACGCCGTTGGGAAGGAGCATACGACCTCGGCGCCGTAACGTGTGCAGCCTCGTGCCGGGAATCACAGGCCGAAACACTACAGGCCGTTGGAACACTGTCGCCCGCCGATCGCTGCTGCCTGGTGCAGGATGAGCTTGCCGATCGCGTGCCCGTACCGGCGTACGCCCGCCGATTCGGCTCATCCGCAGTGTCTTGGCACGGTGGATTGCCCAGGGATGGACGCCGATAGTCCGATAACTAACAGGATTTCCCCAGTATCGGGCATAAATCATGCGCTGCTGCAAGACAACCGCTTGACAAGTGCCGATAATAACTTGGCGCTACGCTATGGGTCACGCGGTCAATGGTTGAGGGAACCATGCAGGAGAAGGCTTGTAATCTCTGGTTGGAGCCGGCGGACTACCGCTGTATCCCGACCACCGGAGCACTGACCGGGGACGGGATGGCTGTTATGGACTCTGGTCTGGCCTTGGAGGCGAAGATGCGTTTCGACGACCTCGACGTCGACCTCGGGCGTCTGGTGGCCTCTCGGGGTAACCACGTGCACCTGATCAGGCCCGGACTGGCGTCGTTTCCAATCAAGCAGTACCAGTGGTCCGGCGTGAGTCTGGATATCGTGCAGCGCAGCGCCCATCAATTGTGCGATCTCGTCGGCGACGCCAAGACGCTGCTGCCGAGGCCCGTTACGGCGGGGGATGATGTACCCTGGGAGGAGGTTGCCAAGGTGCTGTCGTTCCTGCCCGACAACATCCTGGTCATTCAGCACACGTAACGTAGATTACGAACCCGGCAATATGACGCTTGATAAAAAGCACACTGGGTGGAGTGCGACTGCGAAGATCGTGATGGTCACCCAACATCGCCGCCACGACGTTCACTCATCCGACCTGCAACTGTTGTCATCACGATATGGTTGTAACACACAAGTGATAGAACGTTTCCCGTTTTTGTGTAGCGAGCCGTGGAACCTGTCCTTGACGCGCGGTCCCATGGGGCGAAGCTCCCGTAGCGAAGCTGCACCGCGTGTCAAGGTTTCAGCCCGCGCGGATTCTCCTTTGTCAAGGCGTGTTCGGTATACACAATTCCGCCGCACAATAGAGGGGAATGCTATAGTCCTGTTCGCCGTGCTGACCGCGCTTTCGATGGCAACCTGCCGAGCACCCAACCGACGTACGACACAAGTGACCACCGACCAGGCGGTGCCAAGCGCCCGGCACACATCGCCGGCGGACGGGTTCATCGCCACCGGGCGCGACTCGATGGCTGTGGAAGATCAGCAACGCGCGGATGCGGCGCTGCGTAACGAAAAGAAAACGACTGTTGATCGGCGTCAGAGTCCGCTGCGCCCACCGGTGCGCCGGCCTCCGCAGTTCCCGCGTACGCCACGGCAATCAGCGCCGGGCAATTGAACCCCTAGCCAGTAGTTTCTAGGATTTTGAGAGACACTCTCTTCAAGGCATCATGTCGGAATTCTTGAACCGGACATAGATCGCCGATTTTCGCAGGCCCGGGACTTCTCTAAACGCCACCCATTTCTTCGAACCTGAAAATCTTTCCGAATTACTCTTGCCATGATCTTGACTTGGTGATATAAGTATGATATAGAGTAGTCAGCTGGAAGGCGTGCACTATATGGCGCCCTGTGAGTTCCGCCGGTACGGCGGCAGTTGAGCTGTTTTTCGCGGGCCGGACGCAGAAAGGGTCCAGGCCCCCATTGTGGCGATGCGTAAAGATAAGCCGTAGACTATTCTATATGTGACTTGTTTTATGGCACGTTCCGACGAATTGGCTCTCATGTTCGCCAAGCCCACCGTGCCCATGCACCGGCGGTTTGAGGTGTGCCGCGCGTATTTCCTGGAACGTCTCACGGCTGGTGCCATCGCTGATCGGTTTGGACTTCATATCGGATCCGCACAAGTTATGTGGCACTGCAGGCCCCAATTGGTATGATGGGCATGTGTTGCCCGGCCTCGACGATCCCGATCCCGCCGCATTCCAGCCCCACGGCCTTTACGTGCATGTCCCGTTCTGTGCGAGCAAGTGCGGCTACTGCGATTTTTACTCAGTCGCGGTGAAAGAGCACGATACGGCAGGATTGGTGATGCGGATTGGGCGTGAACTTGGGATACGCTTGCGTGATAGTCCAGGCAATCTGCGCACGGTGTTCATCGGTGGCGGCACACCCACGGTCCTGCGGCCGAACCAGCTCATAAGCCTCTTGGACGCCGTGTCGCGTACGGCACGGGTAGACCGGATAACGGAATTCACCGTCGAGGCGAATCCGGACACGATCGATGACGACAAAGTCAAGCTCCTGGTGCAAGGTGGCGTGACACGTGTGTCAATGGGTGTCCAGTCGTTCTTTGTGAGAGAGCTCGCCACGCTGGAGCGACTGCACGCTCCGGACGATATCGCGCCGTCGGTCGAGATGCTTCGGCGTTGCGACATCCGACAGATCAACCTCGATCTGATCTTCGGGATTCCCGGCCAGACGCTCGACACGTGGTTGCAGTCGCTAACCCGCGCCATCGAATTGGAACCCGATCACATGGCCTGCTACGGCCTCACCTACGAATCCGGCACGCGATTAACCGCGATGCGGCGGGCTGGCCGAATCACACCCTGCGATGAGCAGCTTGAAGCAGACATGTATCTATGCGCGATCGACACGCTTTCCGAGGTCGGCTTCGAGCAGTATGAAACCAGCAACTTCGCAAGGCCCGGCTGTATGTGCCGGCACAATCTGATCTACTGGCGGAACGAACCGTACATCGGTGTCGGTCCATCGGCGGCCGGGTATGTCGACGGTCGACGGTACAAAAACATCGTCGACATCGACGACTACATTCGCATGATGGATACGCAAGGTCATGCCGAAGCCGAGTCGGAAATTGTCGACACGCATATGCTCATGACCGAGATGATCATGATGCAGCTCCGGCTCGTCGAAGGGCTGTCGTTCGAGTCATTCCGCAAGCGAACGGGTGTCGACCCGTTAGCGCTTTTTGGCGACGTACTCGACCGGCTGGTTGACCTCGGCTTCGTGACCGTTTCAGACACCCACATCGCGCTGACCCGCCCAGGCCGCCTGATCAGCGACGCGGTAATGGCGGAACTGGTATCTGCGTACGTAGGCCAGAAGCCACGATTGAGCACCACACCTACAACCCGCTGGCTGGGCCGTGCCTCTCCCGATATTTCAAAAAAAGTTGCGCAAAAATGCAGGATTCCTTGACAACTCAACATCTTGTGCTATATTGTCCCGTAGAATGCCTTATGTGGGGTGCTGTGAGTTGCGATGTACGTGAAAGCGACCGTGGCGGCCTGGCGGGACGTTCATTGGGCGTTCATTCCCGTTGACCGGCGCTCCCGCCGGGACGATATTTGGCTGTAGAAATGGGCGGTGCCCTCGGGACACGAGTTAGGAGTGGGGAAGTTGTCTCTTCTTTCTTTGCGGATCGTTTGGCAAAACTAGCCGTGGCGCGAGGTATATCATCGCTAACGAATACCGAAGGCAAGGGAGGTCTGTATGGACACGCGCGACGAAAGATCCACTAAAGCAGACAAAGCCGTAAGCGCAATCCTCGACAAGTCCGACCAGATGTCAAAGCACGGCACGGCGGATGTGCCGGTAAGCGATACTGTCAAGGCCACGGTTAGAGCCCTCGACCGAGAGCGCGAGCTCTCTGAAGAGCAGCTGAACCGAAGAGCCACCGTTTAGGCTACACTACCGATGCCCGTGTGTTCTGCTGGAGGCGACCAGCCTCTGACGGTCCGTCCTTATTCCATCGGAACCTTGTGCGAGTTCTTCGCATGTTGTGCAGGGGCCGCGCGGCGTACCGTGGATAGAAAGCTCCATCGACTCTATTTCGAGGAGTATTTCAAGCACCTCGGTGTAAAGACCATCGTCGTAGAACACTCGTATACGGATCGGCATTTCCTTGAAGACTACGCGGGATACTACGTTCGGTGTTTTGGCAAGGAGCACTCCAAGTACAAATCCAGGTGCTCTCGCCTGCATTTCTTTCAAATCGCCTTTGGGCAGAACGACTTCCGCGACGCGATTCTAGGACACTCCCATGAGCTAACAGTGCATGTTCTGAATGAGAACTATATTGGGTTCATTATCGTCAAGCCGCTTCCGAAAACCTTCGTTGGGCGGACGTGCCTCAGAGTATACGAGGGCGAGAACCGCCGGCATTATCCGGTCACCCGCTCGCACGAGGCCCATCTTGCCGGCCTGCGTTTGACAGTGGAGTCCTTGGCCTTCCAAGAGCAAGATAGAGTAGCCGCCGCGTGTGCCACCAGCGCGCTATGGTCTTTGTTTCAGAAAACCGGTCCTCTTTTTGAGCATCATGTGCCTTCGCCGTTAGAGATCACACACATGGCGACGCTGGTTCGCGCTGGCGGATTCGGACGGGATGTCCCGAGTTCGGGATTGACCACGGTCCAGATGGCGGGGGCGATAAAGAAGGTCAACCTGGAACCGGAACTGGTCAACATACAACCCGAGACGCCGGACGACCAACCGGACCTGGGGAGCGTCGCGGGTGAGGCCTCGCTTCAGGCAGTGTGCTACGCTTACCTCAAGGCGGCGATCCCCGTTATGTTGAACGCTGCACTATACGACATCTCGAACCCCGTGATTGAGACGCATGGTGAGCCCCGGTTCCTTGGTGGGCACGCCGTTACGGTCACCGGGTACAGCACTGGGCGTCCTTCATGTACGCCGTTTGGTGAGGTCGGCACGTTGTTCACGTCGTCAAGAGTCGACAAGCTCTACGTTCACGACGACCAGGTTGGCCCCTTTGCTCGCCTTACTCTTGGTCAACCCGCGCTCCGGTTCCCTAAAACGAACAGAAGACCGAAGATCCCGGTACTCAAATCGTCGTGGCACGGGGAAGACAACGTGCCAGGGAGTGTGGTGTTCGCCGCCGAAACGCTGATACTCCCTTTGTACCACAAAATCCGAATCCCGGCCATCGCCATCCGCCAGAGAGTTGTGCAGATCGACGACGACTTCGAAAAGGCGCGAGAGGCAACCCCTGACATCCTGACCGAGCGCTTGGAATGGGATGTATTCTTGACAACAGAGAACGCGTTCAAGGAGGACATCCGACGGAGTACATCGTTGGCCGCCGACGAGCAGTACACCATACTTGAGGACGCATTGCCTCGTTTCGTCTGGCGCGCGATCGCTTTGCATGCCGGACAACGAGTGCTGGAGATTCTCTACGATGCAACCGATATCGAACAGGGCAACTACACGCTCCGGCCCATCGTATACGACAGGGAGCGCGTTAATGCACTGTTCGCTTAGTGCGCGTGTTCGTTTCGCTTGCACCTCCGTCCCTGATGTAACCGTTCCTCTTGCACCACCTCGCCGCACACAAGTTGTGCCACCATGCCGGCTATTCTAATCATCGATAACTATGACTCGTTTACGTATAACCTCGTGCAGACCATTGGGGCGTTGCCGGGCAAGCATAATATGAGAGTGGTGCGCAATGACGCAGCCACCGTCGACGAGCTGATAGCGACGAACCCCGAGCACATCATCATCTCACCGGGGCCTTGTACGCCCGACGAAGCCGGCATCAGCGTGGAACTCATCAAGCACTTCGCCGGGAAAGTGCCGATCCTCGGCGTGTGTCTGGGGCATCAGTGCATCGGGCAGGCCTTCGGCGGTAAGATTGTGCGGGCTCCACGCCTGATGCACGGCAAAACAAGCCTGATCGCACATGACGGCAAGGGCGCATACAAAGACCTTCCCGTCCCATTCACCGCCACGCGCTATCACTCGCTCACGGTGGAGCGCGACTCGCTGCCCGACCTGTTCGAGATCAGCGCGGTGACGACCGATCGCGATGAGCTGATGGGCATCCGCCACAAGACGATGCCGATCGAGGGTGTGCAGTTTCACCCTGAGAGCTTTCTCACCGAAGAGGGCGCGCGCCTGATTGGCAACTTCCTGAATATGTAGTGCGAATCTCACCCCGAACGTGCCAACACCACGTCAACTGAGCCGCGGATTCAAAGCCCACGCGGACGTCCGAGTGTCGATGAAACGTCATCGACACTCGAGCCATCGCGCAGACTTCAAGTCTGCGGCTTGCTGAGGCTAAACCGGTCAGTTTGAGTGCCTGGCGAGTCGGACCGTACCGCCCAAACTCACGACGCCGCTTGAAATGTCAGTGCAGCCGGTGCGGCAACAGCCTGTTGCGGCGTTCGACGTTTCACAACGGCGCGTTCGAACGGACCGCTCGGCTCCTGCTTCAGCTTCGCATCAGGTGACACCAGAGGGGCATTGGACGCCGCCTTCTTCCACGCCACGCGCTCCGCGCGCGTGAGCAAGTCGCGAAGCTTGGGTCTTAGCCGAGCGGACTTGCTACGCTCCGGACAGGGTCCCGTCATGACCAAGCCGGAATCCAGCAGGCGTGTCAAAATACCAAACAGAACGTTTCCCATTTCCGGCGTGATGATCCCGAGTCGGACTTCCCGGTAGAGGCGGTCCATCGCCTGCCCGACCGCCGCGACGCTTGTCAGCTTCCGCAGGTATCCGTCGGGAAGACGGCTGAATCGGCGGCGGGTTTGTGCGGCCTTGGCGGCCATTCGCCGGCGGCGCTCCGCCGTCATTTCAGGATCGTGAAACAGGCAGAACTCACTTCCCGGTCGAATTCGTCCGCGACAGCGCGTTCCTGATTTCGTCAGCGCAGTGCACCGCTTGTCGTACGGGAGTCGACGGGTTCGTACCGTCGGCGTGTTTCCATTAGTTGAGTTGATGTTCGGGCGCTCGGTCGACGCGCTCAAGGCTTCCCAAAACAGCATGGTCTCTCCTCCTTCCAGCCGCAACACGGCTGTTGTCAAGGAGTCTGCAAGATCCCACGCCGACGGTCGTCCTTGCTGCGTCGGCACGATTGCGTTTATAAACCTCGAGGTACGTGATCCGTCGCGTCACCCTGTTGTTCAGTTGCCGGATCGAAATCCCGAGCCCGGATGCCACACCGTAGCAACACGAAAGAGGTATCGGCCCACCCGCTCACGGACACGGCACAATAACAGGAAGCTGGGATTGTACGACTCTGCGGCACAAGAGCAAGGCACGTGTTGAGGAATCGGGTTGTGCACGCCAGCATCAAACCGTTGAAGGATTCGTAACCTCTTTTTTATCAGATAGCTATAGCCGCGGCGAGAAATAAATCACAGGCAGGAAGGATTTCGCCGTCTGTGTTTATTGCTGGCATTTCACTTGTGAATTCCGAGGCGTTCACAGGTGCCGTTGGTCGAATCGCCAAAGACCTGCTGCACGGGCGGCCTCATACGCACCCTCAAGTTCCGATCCGCTCGGACGCCGGTTGATTTCGGCATAGCGAATCGAACCGACGTTTCCACCCGAAGTCACACGCGTGCCCACCTCGTAGTCGGGATGGTACTGCCCCATGATGTTTACGAATGTGTCACTCGACACGCCGGCGAGAAACCGGAAGATCTGCTGAGTCTCGTCGGGCAAGCCCGGCATCACCAGATGACGCACCAGTACACCGCGGCAGGCCAGACCGTCGGACGTGAAGCGAAGATCACCGACTTGCCGGTGCATCTCGCGGATGGCCTCGCGGGCGCGATCCGGATAGTCCTTGGCCTTGAGTAACCGGGCGGACGACTGCTTCGACCATAATTTGAAATCCGGCATGTAGATATCCACCAGGCCGTCCATGAGCGTAAGTGACGACAGGGCGTCATAGGCGCTCGTGTTGTAGACAATGGGTAGGTTCAGCCCCTTGTCGATCGCAATCGCCAACGCCTCGACGATCTGCGGCACGACATGCTCGGGTGTGACCAGGTTGATGTTGTGGCAGCCGCGCTGTTGCAGCGAAAGCATCAGGTCGGCCAACACGCCCGCGTCAACCTCACGACCGTGGCCTTCCTGAGAGATGTCCCAGTTCTGGCAGAAAGCGCAACGGAGGTTGCAGAAGCTGAAGAAGATCGTACCGGACCCGTGCCATCCGCTCAGGCAGTTCTCCTCACCAAGATGAGGTCCGGCGGAACTGATCCGAGCATATCGGCCCGTCTTGCAAAACTTCGCCACGTTCGCCAACCGGTCGATCTTGCAGTTGCGCGGGCACGCGCGGCAACAGGTCAGCTCATCCCGCGCCGCGGCCACGCGATCGCCCAACGTCGTGCGGACAGACTCATCCAGATACACAGGCGTGAACGACGGCACGACAAAACGACTCTCGCTGCTCGTTGCCATGATGCACCACAGGATATCGGCTGCGTGGACGTCGGGCTAGCGCAGTGCACTGCGACTGTCAGGAGCGACGTACCTGCGCCGCTAGTTAATCCAGGCGGCTTTGCGGACGCCGATCCCGATGATCTTTTTGCACTTGGGGCAGATGAACAAGTACTCGGCGTTGACGGCCTCAACTTGCCGCCAGTGCACCTCTTCGATTTTCCTCTCGCAATGTGGGCATAGTGGGTCGTAGTTAGCCTCGTTCGACGCGAGCTTGGTCGTCATCAGTCAGCCTCCGTAGGTTTGGCAGCGGCGCGGCACCACGTACCAGCACGCGCCCGCCGTGCATGCCTATCACGAACAGCCGGCGCAGAATCATCCGCCGCTCGTGCTGACTATACCACGAAGATGTGGCGGGTGGCCGATATAATCTTCGGAGCTTTTTCTACCGGATGCCCAACAAAGACCCGGACACGGATCCCGCTTAACTCGCCCGTACACGTTACATGTGGATGTTGTGGTGGGTGACGGCATTGTCGATCACCGACAGCCGCGCATCGCCCGGCGCACTCCGGTGAACCGCATGACGAGCAACCCCAGGAAGATCACAAGCCCGAACGCCGACCCGGGCGTGCAACCGCAGCCGACGCCACAGAGCCTGCCGTCATTTCGACAGTAATCTGTGACAACGATCACGTCCAGGCTCCCGTTGCACAAAACAATCCCGTCATCATCCGTCAACGTGGCGGTGATCGTGCAAGCCAGATTTTGGTTCACGCTTGGCGGGGTGAACTCGCCACTTTCGAACGAACCGCCGCAGGAACTGGACCATGTCACATTCGGATTATTCGTTGCATCCTCTGAGATCCCATCCGAGTAGACCACAGCGACCTCGAACTGCCCTCCAACCCATTCGCTGACTCTGTGGCCGTCATCGTCGATCCTCGAAAACAGAATCGCGCAGTCGGGCAAAGGGAGCGGAGCCTCCGCCGGAGGCTCAGTTGTCTCGTCGTCCGGCGTACACGCATCGCCGACACCATCACCGTCACTGTCAGCCTGGTCCGGATTCGGCGTCTCCGGACAGTTATCGCACACGCTACCCACACCGTCGTCGTCGTCGTCGACCTGTGCGGGATTGCGGATTGCCAGGCAGTTGTCACAGACATCGCCCACCCCGTCGCCGTCCGTATCGTCTTGAGCCACGTTGGCTATTTCGGGACAGTTGTCACATGCACTGCCGAGGTTGTCGCCGTCGGGATCGGACTGAACCGGGTTTGCACTATCCGGACAGTTGTCACAGAGGTCGCCAACGCCATCGTCATCCGCATCCTGTTGATCCTCATTGGCATCGGCTGGACAGTTGTCACAAACGTCGCCGACATCGTCTTCATCCTCGTCGGCTTGATCGGCATTGGCGTCGTGCGGGCAATTGTCACGCACGTCCGGCACACCGTCTCCGTCGGTATCCAATGGCGCGGATGCAATGCCGCCGGGAGGTGAAGCGGTTTGTATGCATCGATCACCGTCCTCTTCGCAGGACTCTCCGCTTGCACACGGTGATACCCCGGGCTGGCATTCACCTTCAACGCATGTCTCCTCACCATTGCAGAACAGTTCGTCGTCACATTGCTCATCGCTAATGCACGGAACGCACACGTCGGCATCATCGTCGCAAATCCGGGTAGGCACACAAGGCGCCGTTCCGGATTGACATTCACCTTCAACGCACGTTTCTTTGCCGTCGCAGAAGAGTCCGTTGTCACACTGCTCATCACTGACGCACGGGCCGCACGCGTCGGTTTCCTCATCGCAGACTTCCGTTGCCAGACAGGGTGATGTCCCCGGCTCACATTCACCTTCAACGCACGTTTCTTCGCCATTGCAGAACAGTCCGTCGTCACACTGCTCATCGTTGACGCACGGGCCGCACGCGTCGGTTTCCTCATCGCAGATTTCCCCGCTTATGCACGGGGGTAGCCCGGGTTGACACTCCCCTTCCATACAGGTCTCTTGTCCGTTGCAGAATAGCTCGTCTGCGCAATCCGCATCAGAGCAACACTCGGCCGCACACTTGCCGGTCTCCTCGCAGCACACCTCTTCCTGCTCACACGGGTTCCCCGAAGACACGCAGCCCTGGTCCGGATCGCATAACTCCACTCCGTCGCAGAAGACTTCGTTATCCGTGCACCGTTCGTCCTGAGGTATGTGCACACAATCTCCGTCACCATCGCACTCGTCCCGGGTACAGGCAATCGCATCATCCGTGCACACTGTGCCGGCAGGCAAAGGCTGTGTCGCGCACATCCCATCCGAGGGGTTGCACGCACCAACATTGCACTCATCATCGAGAAACGAGCAGTCGATCGGCGTACCCACGCACACGCCATCAATGCAGGTGTCGTCGATGGTGCAGAGATCCCCGTCGTCACACTGATCCGAAGTCTCACACGCCTCAAGGATGATGGCGGCGATAGCCTGTGCCATATCCGAACTCGGGTTGGTGGACTGAAAGGCCGTCCCCCCCCGTACCAGCCGCCAGGTCCTCCGAAAGCCTGATCACGCACAGGCTAGACCCGTCACCCGTGATGGGCGAGACAATGACATCGTTCGCAACAGCCACGGCGATTGCATTAGAAACCGCGTCTCGATCGCTCCCAGGATCGTTGCATCCGTTACAACTGGATCCCAGGCACGGCCCCTCATCGCTGATTGGGATGATCACGCGAACGGCGCCGTGTGTCCATGGAAATCGGTCGGCAACGATCGCGGTGGCAGGGCCCCAGTTCTCATCCCGGTTGTGATTGTAATGGCCGGTCAGGTTCCCAGGGCAGCCGTCCGGATCCCCCGGTACGCTGTTGCCCAGCAGATCACTGACGCTATCACCGCGCGACTGGCATGAGAACAAGTCCCAGAAATGAATGGGATCGATGGCGAGAATGTTATGCTCGACCACGATGCCTTGAGCTGCGAGGTCGCCGATCACACCGTCAATCGTGTCGCAAAGGGCCTCACCTTCCTCCTGCATCGACCCGGACGTGTCCATGATGAAGACGACGTCGAGAGGCGGGCAGATCTGCTCCGGTCTGCATTCGGCCCGGATCCCGACAATCATATCGTTAAAATCGAGGTTCGGACCCGTGTGATCGTCATCGATGAAGATAAACGCCACGTATCCGCTTCCTAAGGGCGACGTTTCACCGGAGGGCGACTCGAACATGTACGTTACGCCGGGCTCGGCAAGATAGTACTTCAGGAATTGCCGGTCACTTATCCCGGTCAAGTTGTGGATCGGATCGCTGTTGACGTAGGCGTCTACGGTGTCCAAGACTCCGTTGGGACCTGATCCCTGCTTCCCGGATCCATCATCAATGTCGTTATGCAGCGAGAGATTCGCGTCAGCCGGAATGGAGACGATGGTCACAGCGCCGATACCGTCAACACCACCGAAGACGAGGATGTCATTCGTGGGAGACCCCACGTCACCGCCAAAACCGTCTTTTTGAGTGTCGATGTGGAAGCTGTTGGCCCGGGCCCACGGGGTCTCTTCGGCGAGTAGCTCCAACGTCATCGTCCTGATAAGACCCAGGTCGTCCGTGTCCCAGGCGATTTCGCTTGCCGGCGATAGGTCACCTTCCCTCAGCGTAACCTGACCACTGGCGACTGATACGAGAGCCAGTACCGCTATCAGAGTTCTTGTCATTGCTTCCATCCCCCTTGAAACAGGTGTTCTATGGACGGGACTTTCACCAGTGGCGGCCACCGCAGGCGAAAAGTCGTTCATCCGGCGGTTAAGGTTTATACAGCCCCTCCAAGATTCCGGACCGGTGCGCGCCAAGAGCGGTTCTCACGTGGATTCCCGCCGGGCGCGACGGCTCTTGCCACCGTCGTTCCGTCGTTGCGTTGCCGGAATGATCCCCCGTCTACATGCCGTACCGATGCTAGGCTGGCGCGTGTTGTGAAGTCAAGACGATAGCATCGTCAGGCGGCTTATCCCCCGGTCAGCCCGTGCGCGGGTCGAGTGCCGAAGCGATAGCGATAACCACATGCGGATCGTGGATAAGATCACAGAGAATCCGATAGCTTGTCACAACACATTATCGGGCAGCGATCGCACAACACCGTGTAATGCCGGGCCAGTCCGATCCGAACCGGGTCGTGGCACTTACGCATACGCTATCACCTGCATTGCGGCGCCGATGAGGCCGGCGTCGTCGCCCAGACGGGGCGGCTTGATGGACACTGCTGCCCCACCGCCGTCGTCTTGACCGGAACGCAATCAAGTCGCCGTCCGCTCCAGCAGGCAGGGAAGCTGCATAACCACGCCGATTCCAACGTCTTGACATATGCCCGTAATCACACCGTTAAGCCACTCGACAACTCGCCGCCGGCGGACATCTGCTCTGTGGCCCGCTGACGACGTGCAAGAATGCAATCCGCCCCATCAACGGCGGCCTCACGGGTCCGCGTCTCGCCCACGTCGATTCCGATTGCGATCAAGTCCGGAAGTTCCTGCATGTCATCGTGAAGATACAAGTGACGGTCGCAGGCGCGCAGCCGCAAGCCGGCGCACATGGGGAATCACTTGCTTCCGTAATGCCGCTCTCGAGGCACTCTGTTGATTCCTGATCGGCCGGCCGGAGCGGTCAAGTCGCTCGAACAACGAGTTATACGCAAAGACGGCAAAATGTCCCGTGCGTTTGACCGTGCGGCTGATCTGCTCGACGACCACGGAGCCGCCCCGCTTGTCGGACATAACTCCGACGACTACGGGGATCGGCAACCGCATGTCCGACCAGTTCCTGAGGCGTTTGTTGAAGGTTGTCGCGTCGTGTGAGTAGTTCATGGGATACACGGCGTCGAGCAGTCCGTCGGCAACCCAGCGACGCGAATCCTGAAAGTAACGGCGCTTCGCCTCCTTGGGTGATGCCCCGACTGCGGCACTGAGCTTGGCACGCGGATTCACTTTCCGCATCATCGCGCGTATGTCCCGAACAATCCGCGTCACGTTTTCGGTTCGCCACGCATCCCACTGTCGCGGAGCCGCCTGGGGCGTACGACCCGTCGCTCGTTTGAACAATGCCAGTGTACGCAGGTCGCGCGGATAGTCGGGCACGGCCGCACCCGGCGGATACGCTCCGCTCCGCTCGTTGGGGAAACGAATGTAGTCCAGGTGCAGACCGTCCACTGGATAGCTCCCCACGATCTCCCGCATCAACGCGACGAGGTGCCGGCGAACCTCCGGCAGGCAGGGATTCAGGTTGCTGTACCATCCGAGCGGTTGACGCCGGCCCGCTGCGTCGTACCAGAACCACTCCGGATGTGCGAGGTAAAGCTGCCGCGGGTTTGTCGGCGCATTGTTGCCGTGCCAACCGGGCATCACATTGATCCACGCGTGCAGATCCAGGCCGCGGCTATGTGCTTCTCTGCACGCCACAGCCAGCGGATCAAAGCCCGGATCGCGCCCGCCGAGTTCATCCGCCCAAGGCTCCATCTTCGACCGGTAGAACACGGTGCCGTTGCCGCGAACTTGAAAGAGCACCGTGTTGAAGCCGGCCGATCGACAGTTGTCCATCACCTTCGCAATGTCTGAAGGCGTCTTGTAATCCCACCGGGTCACCCAGATGGCCCGAATGGATTCACAACGGTCCGGCCCGCGTGCTGGACGCCGGGTACCAGGCAGGCAACCGGAAAGAAGCGCGGCGACGGCGATACCCATGAACATCGCCGCCACACTGCTCGTTCGCCGAATGTCGAGAGGCTTCGTCAGCGTTGTCATTCTTGTTCCACCCGTTATCCGATCGGTTATGGCGACTCAATTACTTGACCCACGTCACCACCTACCTCGGCCAGAAGGTCCTCCGCCGTCGCTCGATCCACCTGACGGCTATGCATGACCAGGGCCGTCTTAACGTGCCCGTCGGCTGCATCCAGCAGACTTTGGGAAACCTCGCGCGTCAGCCCGGTGATCATCTGAATCATCCGCATGCCGTGGTCGAGAAGCTTGACGTTTGCAGCCGTGTTCACATCCACCATCAGGTTCTGATAGACCTTCCCGATCTGAACCCGGGCGATGGTGGTGACCATGTTGAGTACCATCTTCGTGGCGGTGCCGGTTTTCATCCGCGTGCTGCCCGTCACGACCTCCAGCCCCGTGATAACACGGATTGACACGTCCGCGTCATCGGTGATCTGATCCTTCGCCACGCAGGCCAGAAAGACAGTCTTCACTCCGCGCCGCCGCGCGCGGCGTAGCGCTCCGTGGACAAAGGGAGTGCTTCCGCCGGTCGCAATTGCAAATACAACATCGGAGGCGCCGACGGATCGCTCGTCCATCGCGGCTTCGCCACATTCGGGACGATCCTCGGCACCCTCGACGCTGCGCGTCAGACGAAAGCGGCGGGAACAGATAGTCTCACCCTAAACCACCGCGTCACATCTCGACTCTACCCGATTACCACCCCAGTGAGGAAGCGACAGGATCATCTGTAAGCTCCCGGCGTGGTTGCTCCGAACTTGCCTACGAGCCTGCTGACCCAACGCCGAGCGCGGATCATGAATCCGCCCGAATGTCTCGTGTAAACTGGTGCCCAACATGAATCGGTCTTCCCTGACCTACCAACAGCACAGAAACAATCATCAGCTACACCACTCTGGAGAATTGAAAGGCCCAGGGAAGGCCATGTCCATAAGGGTCCGATGCTTGACTTAATCGATATGAGAGCTAACATCGCGTGTAGAAGAAGCCTAAAAGCCATCGACGCTTGCTTGTGCTTGGGGGCGAACGGATTCGACCGGGCGAGTAGAAGGAAACGTGGCGTGCCGAGGTTGTCAGGAGGCCTCGTAAAACACCTGACGAAACCATAAATGGCAACTACTCGTATGCCATGGCTGCCTAAAAGAAGGTAGCCCGCTGACCAGGAGACGCCCGCTATCCTGTGAAGCGCCGACTGGCGGGCTAGCTCGTGCGTGACGCCTGACCGCGTATGGGCGAACCGATAGTCGGACTGGGGGCGGCGAAAGCCTGTCGGCTGGCGTTCGCCAACCCGAGATACAAAAGACCGACTACGCACGTAGAGGCGCTTCCGGAACCGCTACGGGACGGGGGTTCGATTCCCCCCGCCTCCATGGACATACCTTCCCCGCTCAAGCCGGGCAACCTGCAAGGCTCATCGCGTGCCGTGGCACGCCTCTCGGTTCTGTCCGTCACCCTAAGAGCGGATGTAGCCAACGCCACATTTCAGCTCGCCGAGTATTCCCAGAAGAGATGAGCGCAGGTGAAAGCCAGCGACTTGGCGCTTCGGGCCGAGGCGCAAGGTGCTAACTTGGTGGGCGGCGGTCCGGTCCGCAGTGTATCACTGGCCGTGTCCTTGAAGCGGGACATCTTAACGGCCAATCTGGCCAGCTTCCCCAACGACATCAACTCGCATAGTCCTATAATAGCACAGTGTCTATGGCCGAGAGGCCTGGACGGAGTTTTCGGGAGGGACAGGCGCAAGGATAGGATTTCTGGGAGGCACAAGGGTAGACCCTGTTGCGGCGGCTCAAAACCCGATGCTCGGAACCCCATCCTACTGGCTCAATACTCGATGCCCGTCTCCATTCACGTCACCTCCCGCACTACAGCGCTGTGACGCTAGCTCGCGTCGCGTGAGCACGACGGTTCCGGCGCCGGTCAACAGAAGCGTTGCGACGACCACGCCCCACGCCGACATGGCAGGTATCGTTCCGCCTTGGACGACCAAGGGAATTGGATTCCCTGTAAGTTCGCCTGCTGCCGCCAACCAGTCGGTGTACGGATCGTCGGGAGTGCCAAACCCGAATGCGAGGATCGAACCGCCGCGGGGACCGTACGCACTGGCAACGTCGAGTCGATAGGGTCCCGGTGTCGTCGGCATCACAACCTCCATCGTCCCGATGCGAAGCGACCCACCGGCGGGAAGGTGAAGGATGCTGCCCGGTATTGGCTCCTGTCCCGTGTAGACGAGGAGTGGGCCGGGGAGTTCAGGGAATACGGCATTCATCGCGCCCCCGTCGGATAGCGTGCTGAAGTCGAATTGGAAGAGTCCCTCGATTATGAGGTTCGGATCGCCGTGGGTCTCGTGGACCGCAAGCGCCCGAACGGTATCGTCGAATCCCGCTCCCACCGGCGACCAGTTCGTGCCATCCCACCTGGCGACGTTGGCCACGGGAACGCCGCCCGCATTCGTGAAGCGGCCACCGGCGAATAGGACAGGCCCGAAACCTTCGTCGAGGACCGCAAGAGCGCGAACCTCAGCATTCCCACCGCCGGTTACGCCGCCTGCCACGTCGGACCATGCATCGCCGTCCCAGCGGGCGATGTTGTTCACCTCAACACCGCCAGCGTCCATGAATCTCCCGCCTACATAGAGTGCCGGACCAACCCCATCGTCATGGACCACCATGTCGAGGATGGGCGCTGGCGAACCGGGCGTGGTCCCGCCGCCAACGGGAGTCCACGAGAGTCCATCCCACTTGGCGATGTTGTTGACCTGCATTAACTCATCGGTCTCGGGGAGGTAGACATCTCGGAAGTCGCCTGCCGCAAATAGGGCAGGACCGCTTCCGTCGTCAAAGACCGCCAATGCGTTGACCGCCCATTCCTCGTAGCCCGTCATCATCCCGCCGCCGAGTGGTGCCCAGGCCGCGCCCGTCCATTTCGCCACACCCCTGAGTGCGACATTCGAGTTTGGCGGCATAGGATTCGGAAAATTGCCCGCAACGTGCAGCCTCGGTCCGGTACCATCGTCGAAGATGACCATGTCCCGCACGCTGCCGTTGAGCCCCTCGACCGCACTCCATTCCTTGCCGTCCCATCGGGCAGTGCCATACGCTCCGACCCCTGCGAAATCCCAGAGGTAGCCGCCCGCGTTGAGCCCATCGCCCGAAGCATCATTCAGGCAAAGAAACGACAGGGTCCGCCCGGAGGTACCCCGCCCAATCTCGATCCACCATCCCGCCTCCAGACGGTTGACCGTCGCCTCCCAGTCGGTGGTGCCCCACACTCGGCCGCCTGCGTACAGCGTGGTTCCCAGGCCGACGGTACAGGACTGTAGTGCGAACACCGGACCATCCAGCCCGGTGTCCAACGGAGTCCATGAACCGCCGCTCAGCTTGGCAACATGATTGACCGCGGTGCTGCTGCTGTTCACGAAGTCTCCGCCCGCAAAGAGACGCGCACGCAAGCCTTGAATGTCCAGGCCCAGGAGTCGCAGGTCGATGCCGAAAGTCTCCTCGTTGTGCAGCCACACCTCGACTGATTCCGCCTGGCCAGGGGAATACGGTCCACCTTGTCCGGCTGTCAATTCAAGCACCGCCCCGGCGTCGGAACGCACTGCGATGCTTAGCGCAAGCGAAGCGACCACTGTGTGTTTCATCGTGCATCACTCCATGTGATTGCCCTTGTGGAGATCTCTCACCCCCCGCCGAGTGATGTACGCAACTCCTCAGTTCGCTCACGTGAACAGCGTTTGAACACAAGGGGCAAAGGAGGCTCGGTCCATGAGACAAGTTCACCCTTCGCATCGAACTCAAACACGTAGCCAACACTCCCGTCATCTTCCCGCGAGACCAACCGTCGCCCCTTCTCTGATCCAGACTCCACTTTGAAATGCTGGACGATGATGCCCCCATCTTGAGGATTGAATTCGCCGACTGCGAACGCAGGAAACCGCTTCAGGTCGACGCGCTGCACGAAGAACTCGATGCCAAAGACAAAGGGGGATTCTGCCCGCGGTATGCTTCGGGTGACGGGGGGATCAGTATTGACTTCCCGTGTCAGTAAGACCGCGTCGTCTTGAACCTCTGCACGATCGAGAGTGGACTGGCGCTCACCTTCCGGTGAAGTAACCTCACGCCGAAACTGCACTTCTGTTGGTTCAAATGTGTCGTTCAGGCGTGCCGTCGCCTCTCCGTACATTCGCCGTCCGTCGGGTAACAGAAGCGTTGACTCTGACCGATAGTTGTTGCCACCGGTGCGATCCTTTCTGGACGGTATCAACGATGCAACGCTAAAGCCCACCGTCTTGCCGCCCATCTCTGCCTCGAAACGTAGGACAGTCGGTTGCGCTACATTTCGTCGCGCTACCGCCTCGACGACTTGCGCAGTCGTGGGCTCCTTGTCTACCTGTGCAAGTGTCCGCCCGGCGGAAACCGCAAACACCAATGCCGTGAGAGCACGAATCACCGAAACGAATCTCATGTTCTTCCCTCCAAATGGCCAACATGAACTCACTATACTACTCCGTCGATGAGCGGCTACGCTCCTCGTCGAGCCTGCGGAGAAATCGCTCGGCAAAACGGCGATAGTTCTCGTGGGCCGGGATAGGCTGATCCTTTGTTCTCTCTAGCAATTCCAAGGCACGAGGGTTCAGTTTCTCACCCAGCGCCGCTTCATGTTCTTCGATTGTTGGTCGCTTATGCGCTGCGATCTTGGCCAGGTGATCGCGGACGAGTCTCTCCGCATCGTCGAAGCGACCCAGCATCATGTATCCAACGGGAAGATGATAGACGTCATTCCCAATCATGAAATGCCGATCCACGGCAAGTCGTTCACAGACCTTCTCCAGCGTACAGTTCTCTTCCATATAGCGAAAGCCTATAGTCGTGATCTCCCCAACCATCTTGTCCACTGTAGCAGCGTTGTCTCGGCCTTCTTCAAACTTCCACTCCCAAAACATGTGCGCTGGTCCCAGGTAGCCAACGGGGCGTGAAATCGTATCACCGCATGCCGTCGGGTGGAAATCCCGCTCTTTGATCTGGGCCAGCACACATTCCAACGGAAGGTACTGAACACCGATGAGCGGATTGAGCCCAAAGCCGTGTTTCGTGGCAACATTGAGCCGAACCATTCCCTTTGCGTCCGCGGTCACCTCTCGGCCATAAATCCCCTGCTCATACTTGCGCATCCCCTGAGCGCACAACTTGCGTTCGATCAGTCTGTAGACGTCACGATACAATCGTGTCCGTGAGGACATTTCGTCACGGCCTCCTGATGATGACGACCTCAAATGGATCTTCTAGTTTGCCCACGTTCAAGCCAGCCTGGCGGGCCCTCAACCCCCTCGGAATGCCGCCTTGTGCGCGAATCAAGGGAAATGTCGCCTGCTGATTGGGTGAGAGTCTTCCGGTCCCAGTCTTGACCTCGACGAAGAATCGTTCAAGCGCACCGACCTGCACGGTGGTTCCGGGAACGATCCCACCGGCTCTGGGAGCTTCCACAAACAAGTCCAAGCGCGTGCGTGTTGCTGCGGTTTGGATCGTAATCTCTCGACCCACGACGGCAAAGCCCGCTCGCTCAATAGCAAGCGTCGTTTCTGCGACGCCCGCTTGGCCCACGCGCACCGGCAACGCTCCTCCCCGTGCCGTGAGAACGGGAAGAGCGGCCTCGTGCGCTGCAAACACTTCGAAGCGGCTCGCCGCCCGTGCGGCTTGGCTCTCCGCGATATTGGCCATGACTCGGACACGGACCGCACTCGTCCCCGCGCCCACCGTGCCGCTTGCGGCAGGTTGTCCCAAACGCGAAAGCCCCGCGCCGCCCAATCCGCCTACTCCGGCGGCGAATTGTCCGACGCCACCGACGCCAGCTTGGAGCCGCTCAAAGGCGCTGACATCGACGACGAAGACTCGTCCTTCTTCGGCAAAGACGATCTGTCCGCCCGTGACCGCGGTGGCCACGTTGGTCGCCCCGAAGAACTCGACGACTCCTTGGCCCGTCGCCCGGAGTATCACGACCCCGGTCTCCTCCGCCGTTGCCCCGCCCAGTGCAAACTCGGCTTCGACAAGGTTGACCAAACGCTGTTGGACACCGCTTTCACCAACGAAGATCAAGCCGAACTCTTTGGCCCCGCCCGCTACGGTCCGCGCTCCGCCCTCGAAGAATCCGTAGATCGGCGTGGTCACCGCCCGGGTACCATTGTCGCGGAGGAACTGTGCGTCGCTCAGGCTGAAGTCACCGACTAAGAACCACGTGAGGATTCCTTCACCGGTGGGGTCGAGATTCGCCAGCGGGTTGCTTCCGAAAGGCTCGTAGAGGTTGAATCCATCGTTGTATGCCAGCGGATCGCGTTGCAGCCAGTGGCCCAGGGCGGGGTCGTAGAAACGGGCGCGGAAATCGAGCAGGGTGTGACCATCGGATAAGATGTCCACCGGACGACCGTGCAGCGTGAACGTGCCCGACGGCGGCGGCGCTCCGGCGCGTTGGGGGATGCCGCACGCTTGATCCGGCGTGACGAACGGGCCGTGGGAGCAGTCGAAGAAACGGGCGTAGTCGTCGAGGTCAACGTCGCCGTCCGAAACGTCTCCGCTGTCAAAGTCGTGGACCGAAAGACAGGTTGGGGCGGTCTGACCGAAGCAGTTCTGAAAGCTGGCGAAGTCGAGCAGATCGATGTCGAGGTCGTTGTCGGCGTCGTGGTAGAAGGCGTTCGCCCCCGGACCGCCGCCTGCGAAGTCACCCGTGGATGAGTAGTCCAAGCGTTCGATGACGCTGCCGTCTGCGTTGCCCGTTCCGGTGACCGAGAAGTTGTTGCTGCCCAGATAGTACGTGAAGTCGCCGGACGCATCGGCGAACGTGGCCGCCCGTTCGTCGATGAACTCGGTGCCGTTGACGTGGTAGCGGACCCGTGTGTCGGAGCCGTCTCGCTCCTCGATAACGCTCTGAGCGTCGTAGTAGTACCGCGTCGTTACGCCCGCCACCGGGTCCGTGAAGACGATCCGCCGACCGAGAGCGTCATACGAATACTCGGCGAGCACGACGAGACCGGTGTTGTCCGTAATCTGAACGAGACGGTTCTGCTCGTCGTAGGAATACTGCCTGCCAGCGGCATCGACGGTGAGGTTCCCCGCCGCGTCGTAGCTGACCGCGTTCCCGCCGATGGTCGGGTATTCGTTCGCCGCGTTGACCGTACCATAGGCCGTTACCGTCCCGGCGCGATTGGTGTGGGATTCGCGGTTGCCGACAAGATCAAGGGTGGTGGATTCAACCTGTCCGTTCTCGAAATACTCCGTGCCCGTCAGCCGGTTGAGCCGGTCCACGGTGAAGGCCCGATCGTCGGCGACGAACGAGGCCATCCCCTCCGCCACGGTCTGGGTGAGCGGATTGCCGTTGCCATCGTGGCTGTACCCGTAGGCCGCGACCGTCTGTGATCCGCCGCCACCGGGCTGAAAGCGATTGACGATCGCGTTGACACGGCGATGCGAATCGTAGCCGACATCGTTTTCGTAGACGGTGTTGCCGCCGGGATCGCTGGTGATCGTTCGACGCCTGTCCAGCAAGCGCCCGTTGTAGTAGTAGTCGAGTAGGGGCGCAGCGTTCAGATTCACCGTGTCCACCTGGTTGAGAATCGTCGGCGTGTAGGTCAGCACGTCGCCGCCGGGATAGGTTAGCTGGGTGCGGTTGCCCGCCTGATCGTAGCCATAATCTACGTTCCGGGCCGTGCCCCCGGCGATCGCCTGCGTCTCGAAATCCAAATCACCAAGATCGGTATAGCCCATGACAGAATGCGATACGGCGTCCTGATCGACGGTCGTACCGCGATCCGCCAGGGTGATCCGACTGACCGCGTCGTAACCGAACGTGTCCCGATCGGTGCCGGTGGTCCGAGTGAGCAACAAGCCACGATCGTCATACGTAAACGTCGTGGTGAGTGAACGTTGGTTAATTCGCTGCGTCATCCGACCGGCAAGGTCGAATGTCTGGCGAATGCAATCGGTGCAGTTCGTCGGATCGGCGTGGTCGGTGCTGTCAGGATAGACGATCCGCGTCTGGCGTCCGAGGCTATCGTAGCGGTACGTGGATACTTGATCGTCGAGCGGCGTTCCCGTGCTGGTTTTGTTCTGGGCGGTCTGGGTGATGAGTTCACTCAGCCGGTTGTAGGCGAAGTCCGTCTGCCGCTCCAAAGCGCCGCCGTCGTCTTCGACAAGGCGAATCCGGCGGCCCAGCAGATCGAAATCCGTCCGCGTGGCGATGCTCTTCGGATCGGTGATCCGTGTCTGCCGATCGAGGCCGTCCAGCGAGAACATCGTGACGAGGTCGGGCGATCCGTGCGCGGTTTGGCTGGTGACCCGATCGTGCCCGTCGTAGCCGAAGGTAAACGTCCTTGCTCCGACCCCGTCGAAGACCACGCGCTGTGACAGCCGACCGTTGTCGGCGTAGTCCTCGTCGGTGGAGCTGCCCGAGGGATCGGTAACGCGGTCCACACGACCCAGGTCATCATAGGCGGTTATGGTGTCGAGCGGCGTGGCGAGGTTGTTGTTGTAGGTTCGCCGAATGGTCAGGCGTCCGTCGGCGTCGAATTGGGAATCGACAACCCGATCGGTGCTGACATCCGCCGCCGATGCGAGAATCGTCGAGGCCGCATTCGCCAGCACCGCCTGCCGGTTCTGTCGTCCAGCGTTGTCGTAGGCAAAGACTGTCGTTAACACCGGTACGTCAGCCGCGTCACGAACCGTTTCGCGGAGCAGGCTGTTGCGGGAGTCGTACCGGCGAATCCGGTCCGGCCTGCCGCCGGAACCGTCCTCCGGTGACGTGATCTGAATCGCCCGGCTGAGGGCATCGTAGGCCGTCGTGGTGACGGCGGAGTTGCTTCCGTCGATCTTGACGGCTTGTTCGGTGACGTTGCCCCGGTCGTCCCGAGTGAAGATCGTCTCGCCGCCCAGGTTGTCCGTGGTTCGGTGGACGCGATCGGCAGCGTCGTACTCGGTGGTGATGACCTGATCGGCCACTGTGGCGTCACCGAACGACTTCTCCTCGATAACGTTCCCGGCCCAATCGAACTTGCGTTGCGTGAGGGGATCGTCGGGGCCATCCACATCGGCGGTGAGGCGTTGGCGGGTCTCGTAGTCGAACTCGCCCTCATCGAACTGGGCCGTGGTGTCGGAGAGTACCGCCGCCGCTTCATCCACCACCGTCCGGGTAACGTTGTTGGCCGCGTCGTACTCGAACGCGGTCGTGATCGTGTTCCCCCCGTCCGGGCCGGGGATGCGCTTGATCTGCTTGACCCGATCGAAGTCGTCGTAGACCCGTTCCTCGACGGCACCCGTGGGGCGGTTGGTGAAGCGCAAGTTCCCCATCGCGTCGTAGGTGAAGGTCGCAGTCAGGTTGGCATCAGCCGCTTCGTCCAGAGCGAGCGGCGTTTCGGAGTTGACCAAGCCGCGCCCGTCGTATGTGCGGCTGGTCCCCCGACCGGACGTATCGAACTCACGCTCCGTTTCGCCAAGCCAGATGTAGTCGAAGTTGGATTCCTGGCCGATCCCGCCCGGATCGACGGTCTGCAATTCGAGACGACCGAGGCGATCATACCCGAACGAGGTCGTGATCGTCGCAGGCGTGAGGGATACGCCGTCCTGATCCTTGTTCTCGACAACTTGCTGGGACAGACGACCATCGGTGTCGTAGGTGTTCGTTGTCCTGTACACCGGTCCAGCAGGATCGGCACAGGCATCGGCCAAGTTCCCCGCATCGACGTTCAGGAATCGCTCGGTCGTAGTGACTCGCCCGTCGTTGTCGAACCGGGTCCGGGTCCAGTAGGAATCGGGGTCCACCGTGATCCGATCCTGCGTGGCTGCTGTATCGCAGTACAGGTAGCGGGTCACGATGTCCTCTCCGCCCGGATCGACCGTCTGCGTGCTCAAGCGGAACAAGGGGTCGTGGGAAAACTCCACCATGCGGAACAGTCCCGATGCATAGTCCGTTTCCTGACGCAGCAGCACGTAAGTCGGGAACACTCCACCGTCGTCGTAGATCATGCGGGTTTGAGGTGTTCGTGGCGCTGACGGTCCGGTGTTGATGACGGGGCCGGTGATGGACAACAGCCGATTGAGGTCCTGTCCCCGCACGTCGGTGAAGTTGTCCACAAACTGCCCGCCGTCGTCATAATCGAACGTGACCTCGGAGATGGCTCCGCGACCGTCGCGTTGCTTGACGATCCTGGGTCGGAAGTACAGGCGCGTTCCGCTCTGCTGATAGAAGAACTCATAATCCACATCGAACGTAACCAGGGACCCGTCGTTCGGTCCCGTCCGCGTGCTCTTGGTGCGGAATCCGAAGTCCACCGATTGGCCGCCTATGTGGGAATCGTACTCGTGGTTGATCGTGGTCCCGTCCGGAAGGTCCACCTCGGTGATGACCACCGAGCCGTCGGGGTTGCTCACATCGTGGTTGAATGTCGTCGTGAAGGGCGTGCCCGTCCCTCCGGTGAACGGAAGGCCGGAGGTATTCACTTCTCCGTAGGCCGTGATGCTCGCCAGCCGATGGTTCAATCCGTTGGCCGTGTCGTAGTTGAAATCGACCTGCCGGAATTCGCTCGGACCGGTGAACTCTTTCCGGCGTTGCAGACTTTCGCTGACGATTTCGTGCTCAACAACGGTCTGAAGCGCGCCGTCCACGAATCGGCGCTCTTCCGTCAAGATGGTCGGCATACCATCGGAGTCGTTCACGTAGACGAACTCATACATCAGGTCGTCACTGGCGTCCTTGACCTGTGTGACCCGCCCCGCCGAGTTGTAGGTGAACGACCGCCGTCCGTTGCCGCTGTCCGGATTGACCTCGTTGATCCACCCGTTGGCATCATGTCCGATGTTCCATCCACGCCCATCAGATGTCGTGATCCGGGTCACAACTCCGGCGGTTCGGGTCAGCGTGATGACATTCTGTGGAGTGGCTTGGTCGTGGATTTCGATGACCCGATTGTCAACGCTGTTGTCGTAGACGTACTCGACGGACGCAGGAGAAGACTCGCTTTGTCGCAGAGGCCGGATGTAGTTGAACCGGAACAGCCCGTCCGTACTCAGCGACGGCGTGTCGTAGTGCGTGCCATCGGGACCGAAGACATCGGACGAGTTGTAGAACCCTACCAGGTGCCCCGGCCAGGGTGTCCCCCAGTCCGTCTTGTTCGGCCCCAGACTGCTCGTCGCCAGTCGGAACTGCGATATGTTCTGTATGAACAGCGTCTCCGCCGCCCCCGGAAGGAGCACGTCGCTGTTCTCGATGGCCGACGGACCGATCCCTCGGTCCCGGTCGCTGAACGCCGCCCCGATCATCTCCGCTGTCCGGCCCACGGGAACCGTAAGTCGAGCAGCACCCACCGCGACATCCAAGATCGGCGTGCCCGGAAGGAACGCTGTGCTCTCTCCGGGAAGGCTGCAAAAGGAACCCGTGATCGGCGCAACGGTGATGGTTCGCGTCGGGGTGCTGGGCAACCCTTCGAGCAGGTACTCAAAACGGATGGTGAACGTTTGTGGCGCCAGAGTCTTCGTGCCAATGGCCTTGAATGAAAAGCGCTTGATATCGTCGCCGCCGGTGAACACCGTACACACTCCACCTGGACATGCCGGAGACGTGAAGTCGATCTCGCTTCCCGACGCATCCACGCCTTCGTACATTCGCAGCACGCTCCGGTCCCACACCTCATCGACCCACACGTCGATGGTGCTGCTGGTGATGAACACGCCGCTGCTGGTCGGCTCAACGTGGCTCTTCACTTCACCGTAGCCGACATCCATCGAGCATTCACGCAGCGAGTCGATCGTTCCCCGATAGGGTGCGTTCAGGACACCGTCCCCTTCGTTGGACGTAATTTGCGCAGAGGCCACCCCACCCGAGACGATCAAACCCCATCCGATCAATGCGGCCACCGTTCCGTGTATTCTTGCCGTTTTCATCGGTCGCCCTCCTCCTGATTCGCGCCGCAAAGTGCATCAAGCGTTTCGGACAGGTCAAGGTCGGGATGTGACGCGGCGAGCTTGGTGAGCACTTCTGCCGCACGCTCCGTGTCTCCGCGATTCAGGAGAAAGTCGGCGTACTCCGACAAGACGAGCGGTTCCCAACGGGTTGACCCGCTAACCCGATCGGCAAGCGCTTTCATCATCCGCTCGGCCTCATCGTACCGGTCCAGATTGCTCAACACACGAGCGCACCGAATCGCCGCTTGGACAGCGGTCGCCTCGTCTGAGGCCAACGCCACGATTTCTCGAAGTCTTTCAACCGCTTCGAGCAAAGCATTCCGGTCGGCGATTGCCAACAGTGCATCGACCAGGTCGTACCGACAGGCGATCCGATGCTTGGCGGTCCAATCCTCCTGCGAACAGGCCCAGCGAGCCACGGCGATCAACGCCTCACGCTCCCCACGTCGCCGAAGCCACTGAACCAGCGATCGGTAGACCTCGTATGGCGTGCGGGCCAACGCACGAGCCTCGATCTCCGTTTTCAACGCAGCGACCGGATCGGATAACCACTCCGCTGACCGTCCCGCCTCAGCTTCCAATTGCTCGACTCGGTCGATCGCCGCCGGAATCCGGGCATCGTTTGGATACTCCCTCGCCAAGCGTTCGAGACGCTGGGTAGCCTCCGCAGGGCGGTCGGTCCATTCGAGGTTTTCCGCTGCGAGCCAAAGCGCGTCGGCAGCCGATTTCGTGGACGCCAAGTCTTCGGCACAGCGATCCCAAGCGGTGGTCGATGCGTTCCAATCGTCGAGTACCCGATGTACCCAGCCGATCTTGAACAACACTGATCCTTTGGCGTGCCGATCCTGAGCAAGCGATGCGGCAAGTTCCAACACAGGAACCGCTTGTCGAAGATGCTCCGGTCGAGGCGTGTAGCCCATCCGCCACACCGGATCGAGCCGGGGACCGGACGGCGTGTGGACGATGTTGACTTCATCATACTTGAATGGGAACAGGTAATCGGCGAGACGCACGGCGACGTTCTCCGCATTCGGATGATCCGTGCCGAACTCGTTCAGGAACGTCGCATAGGCCGCAGCCGCGACATCGAACCGGCCCGAAGCCGCTGCCGATCGACCGTACATGGTCAACAACTCTTCCCTTGGGAAGCCGCTCGTCGTTGCAAGTTCACCTTCAACCACGTTGGCGTCAGCGGCAAACGGACCCATCTCGACTACCTTGGCGGGTAACTGTTTTTCGCGCCCCCTTGCAGACACTCCGTTTCGCGTATGGCGGGTGTCCTCGCCCTCGGCGCTAGAACCTGTCACCGCTATCACGAACACGGCGATCAGTTGGAACAGGGATAACTTCATGGCTTCAACTCCTCGGCAGGAACCGAAAGGACGGAGACGGGCACATTCGATCTGTGCAACCTCAAACTGAGCACGGACACGACAACGTCACACGGGTTTGCCTTCGCGTCGTCGTCCAGGTTGGCGGGCACCGATCGGGCTGTAGGGCCTGGAGGTGAACCGACGGCAAAGCAAACTCGCCGATCGAATGTTCGTCGGGTCGTCATTCCCCTGTTCTCCCGTCGAACCCCAGACGACACGGGACCACCAACGGCTCGGATGGGTCGGAACGGAACCTATACTATGCCGACGCACGCCAGGTGCAAGGTCGTGCTAGAGCGATTTTCACAGCAACCCTCCGGTACAATACCCTCCCGCAGTCGCACCGGACAGGGCCATGTCCCGATGGCGGTCCCGACGATCCGCCCTGTGCTCCGACGTTCCCGCTGCACGCAGGCCGAGCCCTTCGATATGCCCGGATGTTATGCGCCCCAGCTTGACCGTTTCCGCTCATTCGCATCCTCTTCCCACAGGGGATTGAGGCGGCGACGGACCCCGGCCAATCTTGGGTCCCGGAGACCGAAAGACACGGGATACCTCGCTGCTGGCCGCAGGGAGCGAGCCTGTGCCGGGGATGTCGTGCCCACGACGACCCGCGTATTGGAGATGGTTGTCATGCTGAGACGATCTTCGAGGACATCGGAAAAGAGCACGGGCTCGATGTCGGCAAGGTTGACGGCCGAAACGGAACCAGCGAGACATTCGTGATCTCGCTCAGGTCGGCAGCGAGGCCACGTTCTTGCGATTCCTCAAGGCATGTGCGGCCCGGACGGCGCAGATGCTGAATCTCTCCGACCTGGCAAGGGATGCCGACGTCAGCGTCAACACGGCCAAGAGCTGGTTGTCGGTTCTGCAGGCGAGCTTCCAAGTACACCTGCTTCAGCCGTATTACAGCAACGTGACTAAACGTCTCGTGAAGAGGCCGAAGCTCTACTTCCTGGACACGGGATTGTGCGCGTATCTGACCGAATGGTCGTCGCCTGAAACGCTCGAAGCGGGCGCCATGTCCGGCCCGATCTTCGAAACGTACGCGTACGGGGAAGTTCTCAAGAGCTGGTGGCATTGCGGCAAGTTCCCTCAAGTCTATTACTACAGGAATAAGGACGGAAGGGAGATCGATCTGCTGTTCTCGGCCGACGAGATCTTGTACCCCGTCGAGATCAAGAAGTCGGCGGCGCCGAACCGCGAGTCGAGCAAAATCTTCAGTGCGCTGGACGCACTCGAGGAGGAATTTGGCGAACGTGCAGTTCTCTGCCTGTGCAAGGAGCCTTTGCCGCTCAGCGAGAGGATCATGGCGGTGCCCGTCGGGCAATTGTAAGAGCGAACGTGTCGTTTGAGTAGCTGACTTCAAGCGGATGGCGGGTGGTTTTGCGATGCACATGCTTGCTGCACGAAACGAAGAGCGCCTGTGGACAGTGACGGACCTCGGCACGAGCGAAATGGAAAAACTACGGGTACTTTTACGGGTACTCCGCCCGAATTCCTTGTCCTTCTGTGTCCTCTGGTGTACCCTGGTGTCACTATGTGTCCCGCATCGAATGGCGATGCGGTCAAGATGTGGTGTTATGGACGTTTAAGAGGGCTTTCCGGAAGAATCGATTCCCCCCGCCTCCATTGTAACCTATTGTAGAATAAGAACTTACGAGCGTCCCAAAACACTTCCTGGCTATTTCCTGGCAAATCCGCCCCGAAATACCCTAACGAATGGCTAACAAACGGGCCAAATGGGGCGGGGGAACCGGCGCGGCGTCCCCTCGGCCCGGCACCGTGCGGTATTGGATGCCAGAAGGCCCAACCTGTTCGGAACAGCCTCTGTGGCAAACCGCAGACGCACTGGGACTGCGGATGGCAGAATCCCGGGACGCACGTCGCCAGCAGGCACCCTCGAACAGTGGTCAACGGGATCAGGCCCCCGTTCGCCAGCTCCCGGGAGTCCTCCCCTTACACGGGAACGCTCAGGCATTTAGGCGTTTGTGCCGACGGTCAATCGTCGGCTTGAAGTGCATCGTGCAACTTCCGCCAGTGCGATCTGAGCTGGACGCCAATTGCATTGTCTTGGAAGAGCGCCTTGGCATCGGCCGCATAGCCAGTAACGAAATTCTTGGGGCCAAGGTGGGTGTAACGGCTGTAGAGTTGTTTGCGTCGCACGCGGGCATCTCGACCATCGTGAGTGCGATGGTACGCCAAGTACTTTTCACGTCGGACAGCTTTTCGCATTCGACGGTAGAACTTGGCCAGGGTCTGCGAACGAATGCGCACGTTGTCGCCATCGAACGAGAATCCAAGGTATTGCAGCGGACTGTCGCAGCCGAGCATCTCCCCGTTCTGGCGAGTGAAGTTGCACACAGATCGTTTGCCCAGGCCATCGTGTAGTGTCAGTTTGACAACCGACATGACATTCTCAAGAGCCCGCGTCAGCTCGTCACGATGTTCTGGATTGCACACGAGCAAGATGTCGTCGCTGTATCGGAAGTACAGCGCACCGCGTTTGCGTGCGAGCTGCGCCATTGCTCTATCGACCGGGAGCATGTAGACGTTGGACAGCAGAGCGCTGATAGGCGAGCCCTGTGGCACACCCCTGCCGTCAGACTTGCGGTGGATGAGACCGTTAACGCGTAGTGTCCATTTATTCGGCCGAGTGTAAGTCCTTGGCAGGACAGACGTTGCGAAAAGGCCATCCGGCAGGTAGAATCGTGCTCATGAACGCACTTCAGGCATGGCAGCTGCTTCTCGTGACGCTTGCGGGCTGGGTCAACCGAAACCAGCAGGATGTCATCGCCTACATCCAAGAAGAGAACCGGATCCTCAGGACAAAACTCAAGGGCAAGCGGATTCGTTTCACCGACGATGAACGCAGGCGACTGGCAGTGAAGGGAAAGGTTCTGGGCCGGAAGGTGCTCCGCGAGATCGGTTCGATCGTGACACCGGATACGATCCTACGTTGGCACAAGAGGTTGATTGCCCAGAAGTGGGATTACAGCGGGAGGCGTGGGCCGGGTCGGCCGCGCGTTCAGGAGGAGATTGCCAAGCTCACGGTCCGCATGGCGCAGGAGAATCCAGGCTGGGGCTACACGACCATCATGGGCGCATTGGCCAACCTCGGCCATGTGGTGGCACGTGAAACGGTCCGCAACATCCTGAAAGAACATGGTATCGAGCCAGTTCCGGAGCGATCTAAGCGCATGCCATGGTCGACATTCCTGAAGTCGCATTGGGACTGCATTGCCGCTACGGATCTGTTCACCGTGGAGGTCTGGTCGCGGGCAGGGCTCACCCGGTACTACGTCCTCTTCTTCATCAAGCTGTCGAACAGGCGTGTGCATGTTGCCGGTATCACGGAGTATCCTCATGGAGAGTGGATGAAGCAGGTTGGCCGCAATGTGACCGACGCCTTCGCCGGTTTTCTCCTGAACATCCGTTACCTGATTCTGGATCGCGACAAGATTCACACCGAAGCGTTCCGCAACCTGCTCAAGAATGCAGGCGTCAAACCCGTGCGGCTTCCACCGCGTTCGCCGGATTTGAACGCTTACGCTGAGAGATTCGTTCGGACTATCAAAGAGGGCTGTCTGGATCGCATGATCTTCTTTGGCGAGGATTCGCTTCGCAGGGCAATCAGGGAATTTGTGGCGTACTACCATCACGAGCGCAACCACCAAGGCCTCGGTAATCGACTGATCGACCCCCAAGAAGAGGTCGGCGCCGCGGACGGTTCGGTTGAGTGCCGCGAACGCCTCGGTGGACTGCTTCGCTACTACTATCGCCAAGCGGCGTAGCCTGCATGCGACGGGAACTCACGTGTAGGCTGGGCGTAGGGCGAGTGCGCACCGAGCTGTGCTTGCCTCAAGGAGATCGGCTTTATCAGCAATCCTCGGTGTTCGCAGCCTGCTTCTTGGCTCGGCCGGGTTTTTGGACATTACGCCATCGAAGGCCTCCCAGACTCCGAACACCACAGAATCTGTCTGCGGCCCCAGGACGACTTCGCCCGGGCGGGCGTCGAACAAAAGCCCAGCCACACGCCGTTGCGAGCGGTAGCCCCGACAGTCGCTACCTGCTGTCGAGGACTTTTACGAGTTCCTCGTTACCCGTGTTGACCGTCGTATCTCTCGGAGAAACGCCGTGGCGATTCTTCTTATTCGGATCCGCACCCCTCGCCAGCAACCTCTTCACTATCTCGAAGTCCGGAGCGGAGTTCATGACACATCTCCACAAAGGCGTGTTTCCAAACGAATCCTGAGCGTCAACATTCGCCCCGGTGTCCAGAAGCACTCTTACAATCGCTGCACGCTGATCCCTAGCGGCAAAATGCAGCGCCGTCCATTTCTGATCTGTATCCTCGATATTCACATCCGCGCCATGCCGAGTCAGGAACCCAATCATCTCAGGATCAGCGTCCTCCGCCAGGACGGCATGCATCAAGGCTGTCCTTCCATCCTCATCTCTGGCATCGATGCTAACACCGTCGGCAAGCATCTTCTCAATCGTCGTGTGGTCTTTTCGATAAACCGCAGCTATCAGTTTCTCGGACATTGCTAGCCTCCAGGCTTCTCGAATCGGACAGGACCGAATCCCCTCCTTCCGGAAAGGGGGGAATCGCAAATCTGACCAGACCCCAGCGGCTCATCCACAATGGCGATCAAGAGGGTTGACAGATGGGAGGTTCTCATAGCACATGAATGTCGTCTATCTCGATCTTGAATCCCTCCGCAAGCTCAGTGATCGTCAACTCCACAGACAGATCTGAGCGTCCTTCTTCCTCCGTCCACAGGGGCATCCGCACAGACCACGATGGCGGACTGCTTTCTCTGATTTCGATTGCATCAATTTCGTCGCATGCCCGATCCGGCGGTACGATTGGCTTTCGACCATACCCGACTATCGCCTGCCGCATGTCGTCTGCCGAGAGGCGCTTTCCCCTGGTCAGATCGGCAAGTTCTTTATACTCACCATTGGCGAGCATCTGAAGCACTTGACGCACGGGTTCTCGAAGTAGAGCGGCCATCATCTACTTCCCTCCAGGACGGTTTCCAGGGATACGGGTGAGCGTTGTTGGATCGACGCCGATACTTCGGAAGTAGTCATCCGTCTGTCGTATGATTGCCCGCGCCTCAGCTTCCGAATATCCTGCTCGCCGACGAGCTTTGTAGCCTGTGCGGCGTTCCGCTCCATACGTTCCGCCGCCAGCGTGCCCTTGGACTCGCGTGGCGTTGTAGTGAGGCGTTCCAGGTTTCGTGAAGCGGCAGATTGTCGATTTGGTACCCATTATTCCGTCACGTTAGACATTGCTGCGCGATAAAAGTCTCAAAATCCGATGCTACCACACTGACCTCACCAACATCATGGTCAGAAATCCAAACGCGTCCGTCGGTCGAGATGCCAATCGGATTACCAGCTCCATCCATCGAAACGATATACCAATCAGCAGTACCATCCCATCCCTCTGACCGAAACCGTTTAGTCATCTCTTCCACTGACCAACCATCGTTTCCCATGACCTCAGCTTGACGAACGCCGAATATGGGATACGCACCGACCATCGCTCCTCCGTACCTGAGTAGGAACTCCCTATAGTCTTCATGAAACTGACAGCCCATCGATCGCGCCGCATCGTCAATATCAGGTTGCGTACCTGGCGCGGCTCTCATAATTGGAAACTCAGCGAATTCATCATCGAGCTTCTTCCAAGTTTCACTTTGCATTAGAAGCCTCGTCTCTGCAGTTCTTCCGCTGCCCTCGCTTTCCAGTAGTCAACACGCCACTCGTTGAAAGCGGCTCGTTCCTGTGCTGTCAACCCCATGCCTGCTTGGTTACCGAACGGGTGCTGCACGCGACTGCTTATGCTGTGGTGTTTGGCGGGCATTTCGATCAGTGGGCCTGCCGGGTTTTGTTGATGGTGGTGAAGAATAAGCGAATTACCGTGAACATCCTTGGGAGCGAATCCCTTTTGTGACATCGCGCGAAGTGTTGCTTCATCCACATGCGAAAGGTCTCGAACTGCCCGAACCTCGAACCCTTCGTATAAAACACGATTTGACCTGCTGAGCGGCGTAATTCCACTCTTTGCGGCAAGAACGCCAGTCGGCTCCGCCCCGATTCCACTACGTACTGCAACAACTTCCGGCCCCGCCAGATTGCCGCCCACAACGCGGAAGAAAACCCTGCGTCCACCGTGCTCGCTCACTTTGAGGAACGATGTGACCGCCGCACGTCCCTCCCACATGCCAACGACGCCGAGCCCCGTCTTCAGGGTGCCGAGTCCGAACGAGCCAGCAGCGTCCAGGGTCATGCCTGCCTGGTCGTAGCGGTACGCCCGCTCGAAATCATGGAACGGCAAGACGAGTTCAACGATATCCCATGCCATCCCGTGTTCGTGCTCGTCGAAGAACCGCGCCTGCCACGTTGCATCGACGGCTACAGCAATGCGATCCACGGTCTCGCGATCGGAGATCCCACGCGTGAACCTCACGGTCAACGCGCCAACCTGGAACTCCCCTGGATCGTCGACCATCTTGGTTCCGCCACCCCAGATGATGGGCATGGGCCTGTAGCTATAGCTCGCATCCTTGTTGGCTCTGATAGGGACACCCACGTCCTGCAGAACGCGGATCTGCCTGGCCAATGCCGGTCGGTCATACAGAATCTCAGACCAGATGCCGCTCGCCGTGGCTGTACCGAGCGGATCCATGTTGCGCAAGGCGTTCCCCCGAAAGGACTCGTAAAGGTTCGACCCATCCGCGTAGCCCGTTCGATCTCGCTGCAGCCACCTGCCGTTGACGGCGTCGTAGTAGCGCGCGCGGATGGGGATGAGCGCGTGGCCGTCGGAGAGGATGTCCACCGGTCGGCCGTGGAGGGTAAAGGTCCCGGACGGCGGCGGGGCGCCGCGTCGTCCGGGGATGCCGCAGACCTGGTCGGGCGTGACGAACGGGCCGCGGAAGCACTCCGAGAATCGCGCGTAGTCGTCGAGGTCGATGTCGCCGTCTGCGGCGTCAGCCGTGTCGAAGTCGTGGACGGCAAGGCAGGTGGGATCGGTCTGGCCAAAGCAGTTCTGGAAGTTGGCGAAGTCGCGCAGGTCGAGGTCGAGGTCGTCGTCCGCGTCGTGGTAGAAGCTCGTCGCGCCCGGACCGCCGCCAGCGAAGTCGCCCGTGGACGAATAGTCGAGCCGCTCGACCACCGACCCATTCGCGTTGCCCATCCCGGCGATGGAGAAGCTCTGGTTCACCAGGTAATAGGTGAACTCGCTTGTCGAATCCTCGAAGGTCGTGACGCGCTCGTCGATGAACTGCGCGCCGTTGACATGGAAGCGCAGGCGCGCGTCAGCCGCGTCGCGCTCCTCGATCACGGATTGGGCGTCGTAGTAGTAGCGTGTGGTGAACCCTGCCACCGGGTCCTCGAAGACGATCCGACGCCCCAGCGCGTCGTAGGTGTAGTTGGCCAGCACCGTCTCGTCCGCCGCCTTGATTTGAATTAGGCGGTTCTGTTCGTCATAGGCGTACTGCCGACCATCTTGGTCAACGGTAATGTTGCCCGCGTCGTCGTACGTGACGGCGCTGCCGCCGATCGTCGGATACTCGTTGGCGGGATTTGTGGCGCCATACGCTGTCACCGTCCCGGCACGATTCGTGTGGGACTCCCGGTTGCCGACAAGATCGAAGGTGGTGGACTCGACCTGGCCGTTCTCGAAGTATTCCGTGTCGGTCAGGCGGTTGAGACGGTCTACGGTGAACGCGCGGTCATCCGCCACGAAGGCCGCCATCCCCTCCGTGGCGGTCTGCGTGAGCGGATTCCCGTTGTTGTCGTGACTGAAGCCGTAGGCCACGACGGTCTGCGACCCGCCGCCGCCAGGTTCAAAGCGATTGATGATCGCGTTGACGCGTCGGTGGGAGTCGTAGCCGATGTCGTACTCGTACACGGTGTTGCCGCCTGGATCGCTCGTGATCGTGCGGCGCTTGTCGAGGAGACGACCGTTGTAGTTGTAATCGAGGAACGGCGCGGCGTCTAGGTTGACGGTGTCCACCTGATCGAGGACCGTCGGCGTGTAGGTCAGCACGTCGCCGCCGGGGTAGGTTAGCTGGATGCGGTTGCCGGCTTGGTCATGGTTGTAATCAACAGTCCGCGCCGTCCCGCCGGCGATGGTCTGGGTCTCGAAGTCCAGGTCGCCCAGGTCGGTGTAGGCCATGACATCACCCGACACGGCGTCGGGGTCGGCCATGGCGCCGCGCTGGGCCAGCGTCAACCGCCCGACACCGTCGTAGGCGAACGTGTCCCGGTCCGTGCCCGTCGTTCGCGTCAGCAGCAGGCTCCGGTCGTCGTACGCGAAGGCGGCCGTCAGGCCACGCTGATCGGTGCGCTGGGTCATGCGGCCGGCCAGGTCGAACAGCGAGCGCACGCAGTCGGTGCAGCTCGCCGGGTCGGCATGGTCGGCGCTGTCGGGGTAGACGATCCGCGTCTGCCGGCCGAGGCTGTCGTAACGGTAGGTTGTGAGCTGATCCGCGAGGGGCGTGCCGTCGCTCGCCTTGTTCCCGGCCGTCTGGGTGATGAGCTGGCTCAAGCGGTTGTAGGCGAACTCCGTCTGCCGCTGAAGCGCGCCAGTCTCGTCCTCGACGAGCCGCGTCCGCCGTCCGACAAGGTCGAAGTCAGTCCTCGCCGTGATGCCGCGCGGGTCGGTCGATCGCGCCTGGCGGTCCAGCCCGTCCAACTCAAAAGTGGTGACCAGATCGGGCGACCCGAGCGCGGTCTGCCGGGTGACACGATCATGTCCGTCGTAGCCGAAGGTGAAGGTCCGGGTGCCCACACCGTCAAATACGGCGCGCTGCGAAAGCCGTCCGTTGGCGGCATAGTCCTCGTCCGTGAAGCTGCCGGAGGCGTCCGTGACCCGATCGGCGCGGCCCACGTCGTCGTAGGTCGTCGCGGTCTCCAGCGGGGTCGCCGAGTTGTTGTTGTAGGTTCGACGAATTTGCAGACGCCCGTCGGCGTCGTAGACGAAATCGACCACACGGTCCGTCGTGACGACGGCGCCGGCGGCATCGGTAGCCGCCGTCGCGTCGGCCAGCACGGCCCGGCGCGCCTGCCGTCCGGCGTTGTCGTACGCGAACACGGTGGTCATCTCCGGTGCGTCGGCTGCGTCGCGGATGCGCTCGCGCAGCAGGTTGCCGCGCGAGTCGTAGCGCCGAACGCGGTCAGCCCGACCGCCCGCGCCGTCCTCCGGTTCGGTGGCCTGGACCGTGCGGCTCAGCGCGTCGTACACGATGGTCGTGACGGCCGAGTCCGTCGCGTCGATCTTGACCGTCTGCTGGGTCACATTGCCCCGGTCGTCTCGCGCGAAGGCCGTCTCACCGCCCTCGGAGTCAAGCGTGCGCTCGACGCGTTCGGCGTCGTCGTACTCGGTGGTGACGACACGGCCGGCCACAGTGGCGTCGCCGAACGAACGCTCCTCGATCACATTGCCCGCCCAGTCGAACTTGCGCTGCGTGACGGGATCGTCGGCGCCGTCGGCGCCGGCGACCATCCGCTGCCGGGTTTCGTAGTTGAACCCGCCCTCGTCGTACAGGGCCGTCTTGTCGGACAGCACGGCTGTGTTCTCGTCCGCCACGGTCCGTGTCACATTGCTGGCATGGTCGTACTCGAAGGTCGTGGTGATGGTGTTTCCGCCGTCGGGGCCCGGGATGCGCTTGATCTGCTCGACTCGGTCGAAGTCGTCGTAGACCCGTTCCTCCACCGCCCCCGTCGGCCGGTTGGTGAACCGGAGGTTGCCCATCGCGTCGTATTCAAAGGTTATGATCAGGTTCGTGTCGGGCGTCTCGTTGAGTGCAAGAGGCGTTTCGGTCTTGACCAGTGCGCGACCGTCGTACACGCGGCTCGCGCCGCGACCCGAGGTGTCGAACTCGCGTTCCGTCGCGCCCAGCCAGTTGTAGTCGAAATGGGACTCCCGCCCGACGCCGCCCGGATCGACGGTCTGCAACTCCAGCCGACCGAGGCGGTCGTAGCCGAAGGTCGTCGTGATCGTCGCGGGCGTCAGCGAGACGCCGTCCTGGTCCTTGTTCTCGACGATCTGCTGATCCAGCCGACCGTCGCCGTCGTAGACGTTGGTGGTTCGATAGACGGGACCCGTTGGGTCGGCGCACGGGGTGCCGATGTTTCCCGCATTGGCGGTGAGGAATCGCTCCGTCGCGGTCACCCGCCCATCGTTGTCGAACCGGGTGCGCGTCCAGTACCCGTCCGGGTCCACCGTGATCCGGTCCTGCGCGGCCGCGGTGTCGCAGAACAGGAATCGGGTCACGATGGCCTCCCCGCCGGGGTCGGCCGTCTGTGAGCTCAGGCGGAGCAGCTCGTCGTGCGCGTACTCGACGACACGCGCGTTCGCGGCGTCGTAATCCACTTCCCGGCCGTGGATCCAGTAGTCCGTCGTGAAGTAACTACCGTACACAAGACGGGTTTCCGGCGTTCGGGGTGCGGACGGGCCGGCATTGATGGGGGGTCCGGTGATCGACAGGAGCCGGTTGAGGTCCTGGCCCCTCACCTCCGTCCAGTCGTCGACGTATTGGCCGCCGTCGTCGTAGTCGAAGGTGACTTCGGACAATGCCCCGCGGCCGTCGCGCTGCTTGACGATCCTCGGGCGGTAGAACAGCCTCGTTCCTCCCTGCTGGTAGAAGAACTCGTAATCCGCGTCGAAGGTAATCAGCGACCCGTCGTTCGGCCCGGTCCGCGTGCTCCTCGTGCGGAACCCGAAGTCAACCGCCTGGCCGCCGATGTGCGCGTCGTACTCGTGGTCGATGGTCGTGCCGTCGGGCAGCGACACCTGCGTGATGACCATCGAGCCGTCCGGGCTGTTCACATCGTGCGTGAAGGTCGTCGTGAGGGGCGTACCCGCTCCGTTCACCTCCTCGTATGAGGTGATGCTCGCCAGCCGGTGGTTCAATCCGTTGGCCGTGTCGTACGCGAAGTCGAACTGCCGGAACTCGCCCGGAGCGGCGAACTCCTTGCGGCGGCGCAGGCTTTCGCTCACGACCTCGTGCTCCACGACGGTCCGGAGCGCGCCGTCAACGAAGCGGCGCTCCTCCGTCAGGATCGTCGGCGTTCCGCCGGCGTCGTTTGCGTAGGTGAACTCGTACATGAGGTCGCCGCCGGCGTCCTTCACCTGCGTGACCCGGCCAGCCGAGTTGTAGGTGAAGAACCGTGTCCCCTTGCCCCCGTTAGGTATGATGCCCGTGATCCATCCGTCGACCTCATCGCTCTGGATTTGCCACGCGCGCCCGTCCGAAGCGGTGATGTCCGTCACGACGCCGTCGGCGCGGACCAGTGTGATGACATTCGGCGTCGTCGCCCGGTCGCGGATTTCGATGACGCGGTTGTTGAAACCGTCGTCGTAGACATACTCCACCGAGGCCGGATGAGACTCGCTCTGTCTCAGCGGGCGAACGTAGTTGAACCGGTACATCCCATCCGTGGCGAGCGAGGGCGTGTCATAGTGTGTCCCGTCCGGGCCGTAGATATCCGAGGAGTTGAAAAACCCGACAAGATGCCCCGGCCAGGGCGTTCCCCAGCTCGTCTTGTTCGCGGTGAGCGAGCCGCCTCCGAGCTTGAACTGGGAGATGTTTTGGATGAACAGCGACTCCGCCGCACCCGGAAAGACCACGTCGCTCTTCTCGATGGCCGCAGGTCCGAGCTGCCTGTCTCTATAGCTGAATGCCGCACCGATCATCTCGGCCGTTCGTCCCACGGGAACCGTCAGACGGGCGTTGCCCACCGCCACATCGAGGATCGGCGTCCCGAAATGGAAGGCCTCACTCTCACCCGGCAGGCTGCAAAACGAACCGGTGATCGGCGCGACCGTGAAGACGCGAGTCGGAGTTGTCGGAAAACCATCTGCGCTGTAACTGAAGCGAATCGTGAACGACTGCTCCGCGAGGGTCTTGGTACCGATCGCCTTGAAAGAGAATCGCTTAATATCGTCGGCGTCTGTGAAGACAATCGCGGGAGAGAACTCCGAAGTACCCGTTAGATCAATCTCGTTCTCGGAGGCGTCCACCCCTTCGTACATCCGCAACACGCTGCGGTCCCAGTCACCCTCGACCCAGATGTCGATCGTGCTGCTGGTGATGAAAAGACCGGTGACAAACGGCTCCACATGGCTCTGCACTTCACCATAGCCGATGTCCATCGAGCATTCGCGCAGCGAGTCGATGGTCCCGCGGTACGGCGCGTTCAGCACGCCGTCCCCTTCGTTCGAGGTGATCTGCGCTGCGACCGGTGTCGAAAGTGCAAGAGCGGAAACGATTAGAAGACATACTTCGTGGATGTTGGAGCGTTTCATTTCGATCCATCCTCGTCCGTGCGCGCGAAGGCCGCATCGAACCGTTCATGGACATCGTAGTCGGGATGCGATTCGACGAGCGTATCGAACACCGCTTTCGCACCGTCCTCGTCCCCGCGTTCGAGCAGGGACTCGATTCGTTCCGTCAGGACGACAGGCTCCCATCGGCGGGAACCTTTCACCCGTGCTGCGATCTCATCCGCGACCCGATCGGCCTCGCCGAACTGCTCCATTTTGTTAAGCAGACGGTAACGACGGATCGCCGCAGGCGCCGCCACGGCGTCGCCCGGTGCGAGATCGACGATCTCGCCGAGCCGATCTGCGGCCTCACGATGTTCCGCTGCGGCTACTGAGGATGCCACCAGCGCATCGACCAACTCGAAACGGCAGGCGATCCGTGCATCGACGGTCCAGTCGTCCTGGGTACACGCCCAACGACTGACGGCAATCATCGCCGCGTGATCTCCTCGCCGCCCCAGCCACTTCACAACCGATCGGTAGACCTCGCTCGGTGTCCGCGCCGCTGACCGTGCTTCGATCTCCATCTTGAGCGAGGCCACCGGCTCGGCCAGCCAATCCGCGGAGCGACGCGCCTCCGCCTCCAAATGCTCAATACGCAACGCAATCGAAGCCGATCTGGCATCCTTCGGATAGTCGGCAGCCATCCGCCGAAGACGCTCGGAGGATGCGGCGGGTTGACCAGTCCAGGCGAGGTTTTCCGCCGCCAGCCAGAGCGCGTCTGCCCCTGACTTCGTTCCTGCCGCTTCATTGGCACACCGATCCCAGGCCACCGTCGAGGCTTCCCAGTCGTCCGGCACCCGGTACACCAACCCGAGCTTGAGCAGCGCAGCCCCTTTCGTGCGGCGGTCGCTGGTGATGGACGCGGCCAATTCGTACACGCGGACCGCCTGCCGCAAACGCCCCGGCTGCGGTGAGAACTCCATACGCCACGCAGGATGAAGCCGTGGCCCCGCCACCGTGTGGACGACATCGATTTGGCGGAAGTTGAACGGGAACAGGGAGTCCGCAAACCGCATGGTGATCCGCTCGGAGTACGGGTGGGCGGTGCCGAACTCGTCGAGGAACATCGCGTAGGCGGCAGCCGCACGGTCGAACCGCCCCGAGGCCGCCGACGAGCGACCGTACATCGCCAGCAGGTCCGCACGGGCGGACCCGGTCGTCTCCGCAAGCTCGCGCTCGACGACCGCGACCTCCGCGGCAAAGTCCGCCAGGTTGACCGCAGCGCCCGCATCGCGAGCAAGCTCAGCGGCCGTAGTGGTTTCGTTCCTCGTCTTGCCGTCATCGCTTCCGCCACGGTCAAGACCGACCGCACCCGCGAGCAGCAGCGCGCAGAATCCCCAAGCTGGTAGTTTCATAACAGTATCTCCTGACTATGGATCGTGAAAAGACAGCGAGGTACCACGGACGACTGTGGCATCATTGTCAAGGTATCGAGAACAGGCCGGACACCAATCACGCGCAACCCCCTCGCGTACAGGCGGCGCCGGGACCGCCCCCTATACACGCCCAACATACGCCCGGACCGCTCTCGAAACAAGTCGTAGCGAGTATGTTTATCCCGACGGTTTCTTCCGCCGGTGCATCTGGGAAGAGGTGGGACACCTCCATGTCGTGAGAAGTAAGCCGTTGTGGGTGTTCCACGCCACCGTTCCGGGTTGTGCCTCCTGAAAACCTCATCCCGGCCTAAAATCGCGGTTTCGGGCATGTTGGCAAGCATTCGGGATTGACCGTTCCTGCACCTCGGCTACGCTCGTGGCCATTCACGCGCATGTGTTAAGGTGGTGGGCCTGGGAGCGGAGCATGGGTTGGTTACAGATGGTCTGCGTTCTTCTTCGATCGCTTCTCCGCAACCAGGCCGAGTTGGCCGCCGAAAACCTCGTCCTCCGGCAGCAGCTCGCCGTACTGGAGCAGAGCTCGAAGCGACCCCGGCTGCGGAACCGGGACCGGATCTTCTGGACCTGGATCGCCCGCCTCTGGGCGAATTGGCGCTCGGTCCTCGTAATCGTGCAGCCAGAAACGGTCATCCGATGGCACCAGCAGGGCTTCAAGCTCTACTGGCGATGGAAGTCGAGAGGCAGATCGGGAAGGCCAAAGATCGACGTCGAGATTCGCAAGTTGATCCGCCGAATGTCTAAAGAGAACCCGCTCTGGGGAACTCCACGAATCCGCTCGGAACTCCGGCTCCTCGGCTACGAAGCGTCGAAGGCTACCGTGGACAAGTACAAGGTCCACCACCGCAAGCCGCCCTCTCAAACGTGGCGCACATTTCTGGACAACCACGTTCGAGACATCGTCGCTGTTGACTTCTTCACGGTGCCAACAGCGACGTTTCGCATTTTGTTTTGCTTCATCGTACTCCGCCATCATCGCCGCATGGTAGTCCACTTCAACGTCACAGCGAATCCAACGGCCCAATGGACGGCGCAACAGATCGTGGAGGCCTTCCCGTACGAAGAGGGACCTCGATTCTTACTTCGAGATCGTGACTCGATCTACGGCGAGTTCTTCCGACAACGCGTCAAGCACCTAGGCATCGAAGAAGTCGTAACGGCACCACGATCTCCATGGCAGAATCCGTACGTCGAACGCCTGAACGGCAGTATCCGCCGTGAGTGCCTCAATCATGTCATTGTGCTTAACGAAGTCCACCTGCGCCGAATTCTCTCAAGCTACTTGGCATACTATCACGAATCACGCGCTCATCTTTCGCTGGAATGCAATGCTCCGGTACCACGTCGAGTCGAGCATCCATCCGAAGGAAGGGCGATCGCGATTCCACAAGTCGGCGGTCTGCATCATCGCTATCGCCGCGCGGCCTGAACTCTTGAACCAGTTCGCCTGTGTCAGCTGTCGAGGTTGAAGTACGCGCGTGCCTCTCAAGCCGGGTGACTCGGGCGCCAAGACGCCTTCGTTCCGCAGACGTTCTCCGCTGTTGGCCGCGCGTGTGTACGCCAACTCTCCACGCGGCACGCCCATCTGCGCCATGATGAGGTTTTCAGGAAGCACAGGTGCACAGAACGGCGTGATCGTCGGATTCCACAGGGTCCGATAAGAGTCTTGCGTGATAGGACTAAACACACCTATTGTTCCGAGAATGCGCGGTACAATAGAGAACTATGGGCAAGTAAGTAACAAGGGGGGGCCAGGGGAATTATTCTGTTTGGAGAGAACGCATTCTATTCGTATGCTTGGATGTCAGCTTCCTCGCTGAGGGGCACGAAGTACGATCCGACGTACTCGGTTGTTGTCGGAGACTTGGAGTCATTGGCTCTGAAAAAGGCTGGCCACTTGAGGCGAGAGGCCTTCGGCGGGCGAAGCATGGCGGGGGGAAGAAACCGTGCATTTCACTGCAGTTTGTCGACCTTCGTGTAGGTCCGCGCGCACTGTTAGTTTCACGCTTCTTTTTCTACTTACTCCACTACTTACATTCACCGGGGGGTGTGGTGCCCTTCCAGAGGGAACCACGGTGACCGGCACGGCTACCGTCGTCGATTCAGATTTGGATGTACTTCCAGCGACAGTCATAGAAGAAGTGGCGGCCCAAGAGGGCTACGAGATCGTTGCGTTAGAAAGCGGCGAGAAACCCGGAGAATGGCTACTCACGGTCAAAACGCGGAGGCCAAGGCCCGATGATGACTTCCGGTTCGAGTGGAGTTTCAGCGACGACACTGCAGGGCACAAAGGAACTGAACAAACCCACACCTTCTCTGAGCCGGGCTCCTATGTGGTAACGGTCACAGCCTTGGACCGCAGGGGAGCAGTGGCGTTCGTTCTTAGTCTTCATCTCGATGTATTGGTCGTGAACGAGCCGCCTGTCGCCAACGCCGGCGATGACCAAACAGTCGACGAAAACACGCTCGTGTTCCTTTACGGTGGCGAGAGCATCGACCCTGACAGCCCTGAGTTGACCTACTTGTGGACGCAGGTTTCGGGGCTGCCTGTTGTTGCTTTGTTGAATGTGACAGAGCCGACCGCGCGGTTTGTTGCACCCTATGTGGATACAGACACCGAACTGGCCTTCTCACTGACGGTCAGTGATGGTGAGTCCACCGACCAGAATAGGGTCACCATTTATGTGCTCGATTATGTTGACCCAGCGTCGTTCGGGCCGACGGCTGACGCCGGACCGGATCAGGAGGTTGAGGCCGGAGCCGTGGTGACATTGGATGGCACGGCCAGTACAGGTTCGGGTGAGTCGCCCCTCGCCTTTTTCTGGACGCAGGTCGAAGGCCTGAGCGTGACTTTGGATGCCCAGAACGCGGCGACCGTAACGTTCACAGCTCCGAACGTCGAAGGCGAGACGGTAGTGCTTGTGTTTGAGTTGTCAGTCGCGCAGGACGACCTCTTTGCACTCGACGATGTCCGCGTGACGGTGCTGCGCACTGACCCGCCGCCTCCACCACCCCCTCCGCCGCCGCCGGACTGCGCGTCGGACGCCGAGTGCGATGACGGCGCGTTCTGCAATGGAGCGGAGACCTGTGTCAGCGGCTCATGCGTGGTAGGCTCCGATCCGTGCGCAGGGCAACTGTGCGACGAAACTGTTGACGCGTGCGTGGAATGCATCAGCGACAGCGACTGCGACGATGAAATGTTTTGCAATGGGCTGGAGACGTGTGTGAATAACACGTGTCAGCCCGGCCCGGCCGTCAACTGCGACGATGGCCTGGCCTGCACCGTTGATTCCTGCAACGAAGCCACGGATTCGTGCGACAACGCGCCTGACGATTCGTTGTGTGACAACGGTCTATTCTGTGATGGTGCCGAAGTGTGCAATCCTATGCTCGGCTGTCAGGCCGGCACTCCCGCCGATTGTGACGACGGCGTAGCTTGCACGGTTGACTCCTGCAACGAGGCAACGGATGCCTGCGTTTACGCGCCGAACGATTCGTTATGCGATAATGGCCTGTTCTGTGATGGCGTCGAAGTGTGCAATCCTGTGCTTGGCTGTCAGGCCGGCACTCCAGTGGATTGTGACGATGGTGTGGCTTGTACCGTAGATTCCTGCAACGAAGCGACCGATTCGTGCGACAACGCGCCCAACGATGCGTTGTGTGACAACGGTCTGTTCTGTGATGGCGTCGAAGTGTGCAATCCTGTGCTTGGCTGTCAGGCCGGCGCTCCCGTGGACTGTGACGATGGTGTGGCTTGCACGGTTGACTCCTGCGACGAGGCCACCGATTCCTGCGACAACGCGCCCGGCGATGCGTTGTGTGACAACGGTCTGTTCTGTGACGGTGCCGAAGTGTGCAATCCTGTGCTTGGCTGTCAGGCCGGTACTCCCTTCGATTGCAATGATGGCGTGGCCTGCACCGTCGATTCCTGCAACGAAGCGATCGATTCGTGCGACAACGCGCCTGACGATTCGTCGTGTGACAACGGATTGTTCTGCGATGGTACAGAGGCGTGTGATCCTGTGCTCGGCTGCCAGGGCGGCGATGATCCCTGTCCGGCCCAAACCTGTGACGAGGATACCGATACATGCGAAGAGATCATCTGCGACGAGGACGTAGACTGCGATGACAATGTATTCTGCAACGGCGCGGAAACATGCGTGAGCAACACCTGCCAGCCCGGGATCCCTGTCAATTGCGACGATGGCACGGCCTGCACTGTCGATTCCTGCAACGAAGCAACGGATGCGTGCGATCACGCGCCGAACGATTCGTTATGCGATAATGGCCTGTTCTGCGATGGGTCTGAAACATGTGATCCTCTGCTCGGGTGTCAGGTCGGTACGCCCGTCGATTGTGACGATGGCGTAGCTTGCACCACCGATTCCTGCAACGAAGCCACCGATTCATGCGACAACGTCTCCGATGATTCACTCTGCGACAATGGCCTGTTCTGTGACGGCCCTGAGACGTGCGATCCTAAACTCGATTGCCAGCCTGGTGCCCCGGTCGACTGTGACGATGGCGTAGCGTGTACGGCTAACTCCTGCAACGAGGCGACGGACTCGTGCGACAACGCACCAGACGATGCTCTGTGCGACAACGGCCTGTTCTGTGATGGCGTCGAAACCTGCGATCCCGTGTTTGGCTGCCAAGCGGGGAATCCAGTCAATTGTGGCGATGGCGTGCCATGTACGATCGATTCCTGCAACGAGGCGACCGACTCGTGCGACAACGTTCCTAGTGACGCAAACTGTGACAACGGCCTGTTTTGCGACGGCGTGGAGACCTGCGACCCCGTGCTTGATTGTCAGGCGGGGACCGATCCGTGCGGTGGTGACCCGTGCGACGAGGAGAACGACGAGTGTGTGCCAGCCACACCGTCAGTGAGTCTTTCAAATCTAGACTTCGGCTCGACCCTACTGAGCCTGCAGTTTGAGGTTTGGAATTCCGGCGGCGACTTGCTAGACTATACGATCGTCGATGATGCCGATTGGCTAACGGTGTCGCCGAACAGCGGCGACAGCACGGGTGAGCATGACACGATCACGGCAACAGTGGATCGGACGGACCTGACCGATGGCTCGTATCAAGCGGAGATCACCGTGACGCCGAGTGTCGTACCTGCAATAACGATAGCAGTTTTCCTGGTTGTCCAGCCTCAATGCGATTCCCTGACGCCGATCGCCCGCTGGGACGTCGTGCCGTATCAGCGGATCAACGCTGGGGAGACGTTCAAGGCTGGCGTGGTGGCGTTCTCCAAGAACGGCATACAGAAAGTCACGTTCACGATTAGTGGTCAGGGATATACCGACCCGGCGTCAATCGACGTGACGCAAATGACGTATAACGATCGAACCGACGTGCATGAGTATTGGATCCCGATTGCCGCCGGCAGCTTCACCTCCGACGGGCCAATCACCGTCGAGGCGATCGTGCATGGGAACGACGGTGGGATAAGAGACAAGAACACCGGCGGCGGCAGCCTGGGCCTGGACGCGTTGCCCCTGATAGTCAATCCTACAGGGAGCCTCCCTCAGCCAGAAGCATGGGTTGATAATGGCGGCAACGATAGCACAGGAGAGGTGAACAATCCCGCGCAGCCGTACTTGACGATTCGCGCCGCGATCAATGCCATCAGGGCCTGGAGGAGCCCTTTGGGCTACGGTGACAATGCTGCTGGCGGCGTGGTCCGATTATACGCTGGTGTGCATAGCGCTGTGAGTTCAGCGCCCTCGGTTTTGGGAGGAGATGAATGGGTCACGGTGACCACAGCCGCTGGAGGAAACACATCTAATACTATCGTGATCGCTGCTTCTGCAATCAGAAACGTTGAGAGAGTGGCGATCAAGGGGATTACGCTGGACCGATCAGGGGGAGGCGGCGCTATAGTCGCCGCGAACTCCACAGTCGGCAGCCTGATGCAAGTCTGGATCGACGATTGTGCCCTTATCGGATCGGGCCGCTGGATTCTGCAATCAAATCCCGTGGGATTGAATCCCAGAACGGTCTATTGGACCGATTCTTCTATCACGGCATGCGACTATGCCACGAGAAACACAGCAGAACAATACCTGGCGCGCGGACTCACCATAAGTACTATTGGACATGATGCTTTTCAGAATTTTCCGATGATAGTCAACTGCACTGTTGATGACATCGATAATGGCGATAACTCGAGCTGGCATGCGGACGCTATGCAGTGGTGGGGTGGACACAGGGACAGTAACGTGATTGTCTACAACTACCGCGCCACTAACTGTCACTACCAGGGACTGTTCATCAGGGGCAGGAGAACTTCTGATCCAGAACCACCCAACGCCCAGGGTATGGCCTTCGTCAATGTGTACATCGATATGGCCGATGACGCCTCTGGGAGCAGCGGGTGGTATCGAAGAGTGGATCACTTGATTTGGTGGCACTGCACTTTCAGGAGCAATCTCGGGTTCTTCGTAGACCCGCTTGACGGTTATTCAAGCTGGCCAGTCGAGATCACAGATTTCTCTGCCAAAGGCAATGTATTCAATGAAATGAGACTCAATCAGCCAGACTCTGGTATCGAGTGGGATGATTGGCACGAGAATCATTTTGAAGTCCAGTCGGGCGGTTCGGTAATCACTAGGGGCACAAGCCAAACGACGGGCGACCCAGGAGTGGACGCGGACGGATATCCTGTAAGTGGCTCTGTCCTTCTCGGCAAGGTAACTCAAGAACTCGTGCCGGCCGACAGCGCTGGGGTGCTCCGCGAGATGCCCGCCTCCGCGGGAGCTTATGAATAAGGAGCCGGCCAATCGCCATGAGATGCAGTTGCGCCCGCGCACCAACCGTTGGATCTCCAACCCGCCAGGGGCCTGGTCGACGATTAGAGGCGATTCCAGGAGATGATGTTTATGGGGCGGTGCGGATCAAGCACGGCTTGTCCCACGCGTACTTGGAGGTTGAAGGGTGGAATGGCTGTTCGGTCCTTCCGGGATCAGCAATGTAGGGCTGTGAATTGCTCCAGAAGGGAATTGCCCTGAAGAGAGACTATCAGATTGTGGATCGGAACGACAGCCAGACGTTGGGCGAATTCCTCAGCCGAGGGGACCAACGCCTGCCCCCGATGCCGAACCTGATTACCAGAGGATGATGGCCGTCGACGGACTCTTCGACGTGCCCGCTCGAGTAACGATCGAAGTCAAAGGTGCGCTTCTACACCAGACCGCGCAGATGTACGCTCAGTTCGGTCATTCGATACATGCTGATCCACGGTAGAAACACCACTTAACGTCGATCGCTAACGCAATTGGAGATCGTCAAGTTTGCCACACAGCTTCTGGGCCAGTAACATGGCGGCGATCTCGTGCGCCTGTGGCGTCCAATGGAAACTACCGCGGCGGCGATAAAGATGCGTGTTGGGTCCCTGGGCGCGCAAGCTTGGCGCGACCTGAACGACTTCCTCAGGCAGAACCTGCTCCAGGGACGTCATCGCAAGGTGTGATTCGGCCAAGGTATGTCGAGGGATATCGAGCAGCAAGAATTCAACACCTCGCTCACTGCACTCGGCCTTGATTCTATCTAACAAACGGCCCGTGAGGATCGATGGATAGCTGTCATTCCTATGTTTGACGTTGGTTGTATCCCTTGCCGTCACCATTTTCCGTTTGACGAACACGGAAATACTCTCACGGGCTAGCGAAAGTAGTTGCGAGTTCTCAGCAAGCCAACGGTAGAGCCAAAATGAGTACAGCTTGTTCCGAATGCCAACGGCTGGAAGATAACTGGAAGAAGCGCGAATGAGACGGCCATCTTTATCGAGTCTGTAGAGGTTCGAGCGAACGTTGTCGGCCAAGTCATTCTGGTAAAACGCTGCGATCACTACGTCCGGGTGGAAGCGAAATCCAAACTCCTTTAGCATAATCAATTCCTCGGCAGTCCCATATCCACTGACTCCCAAATTGATGACTTCAACAGGATACCCGTCAGCTTTGAGCAGTTCCTCGAGTCGGTAGAGATAGGTCTCAGTCACATCGGCCTCATAGCCCAAGGTAAACGAATCGCCGAGCCCGACAACTCGAATTGTATCTTGAGGTTTGTCAAAGCTGTACTCCCGGTCGCTCCGCATACCCATTGAGTTTATTCGAAACTGGACCTTCATCTCAGGAGACGTGTGCCAGTAGCGAGCATTAGCTACATTGACCCGGATGCCATAGCTGCCATCTGTAACATAGCGGGGGAAAGTCATATGTGGTCTAAAGATCCGAACTCCGACCTCAGCAAGAACGAGCACAAGCACGCCAAACAACCCAAGGGCGGCCAGGCGCGCTAACCCAACCTTCGCAAAGTTGAGTGTGGAACCTCGTTTAAGGGGTCGGGAAGGCGGGTTTGATCCCCAAGGTCTGCACTACAAAGTTACGTTGGTGAGTCCGGCGGCATGAACACTCCTACGACT
>Ga0307432_1000150_pt1 | contig 57282 bp, 52 predicted proteins | sample SalMarWE160150MG_FD_202158 | JGI IMG/M metagenome (GOLD analysis project Ga0307432, IMG submission 202158) | Salt marsh sediment microbial communities from the Plum Island Ecosystem LTER, Massachusetts, United States - WE1603-150 | ecosystem: Environmental > Aquatic > Marine > Intertidal zone >...
ATTCCAACTTCTTCCGATACTGCGACGGTAATGGCGCAGCTTATCGATGAGCTGCCCACTGGTATGACCGGAAAATTATTTTACCGAGTCGACGGCGCCCCATCTTTTACTCTGGTTACTATGGCTGACGACGGCCTGAACGGCGACGAGATTGCCGGCAATGGTATTTACGCTGCCCAGATTCCTACTCATCCGAATGAAACAATTATTGAATTTTATATCGAAGCCGAGGATTCGTCCAGCAATACGCGAACACTTCCTGCTCCGAGTATGGTTGACGGTTTACCCAGCCAGGTTGCAAATATGCTTTATGTGGTGGATGATACTTTCAATCCTGTCTGGACTGCGGGAAGTCAACCTGTTTATTACATTACTATGACAGCAGCAGAGCGAACTGAGCTCGAAGATATATCTGATGATGGTAACCCGTTCACAGGCGAGGGAATGAGTAATGCACAGATGAACGCAACGTTTATTTCGCTCGACGGCACCGATATGAAAATCCGATATAATACCGGCGTGCGGAACAGGGGAAACAATTCACGGGTTGACCCACCTATGAATTATCGTGTCAACTTCAGCAATGACGACTTATGGAAAAATATATCTGCTATTACTATTAACAGCAAATATGCTTTCCTGCAGGTTCTCGGAAGCGCAATGTTCAGGTTGGCTGACCTGCCTGCTCCTGTTACCACGCTTATCGAGGTTAGGGTAAATGGCGACAATATTGCACTGACAGATGAGACACAAATGTACGGCTCATATGCAGCCCTTGAAACGTATAACACTTACTGGGCTGAAAATCACTTTCCAAATGACCCCGATGGAAATCTCTATCGGTGCTCTTATTTCAGGAACAATGTTGACCCGATGACTTATGCAAACCTGATTTACAGGGGCACAAACCCCGATGATTATGTTCTGAACTATGCAAAACAGACCAACGAGGAAGAAGCAGACTACAATGACATCTTCAATCTTACTTATGCTTTAAGCCCAGAATATATCAGCGGTATCCCTGATGCAAACTTTTTTGAAGACGTAAATGAAGTTATACACATCGAAAAATGGATGAGGTATCTGGCGGTTGATACGCTTATCGGAAACGCTGAAGGAGGGCTGATTACAGGTGACGGCGACGATTATGCGATGTATAGAGGCGTTAATGATACTCGTTTCTGGCTGATGCCTCACGACCTTGATACGCTTCTCGGGCAGGGTGATCACTCGGCATCTGTATCCAGAAGTATCTTTTCATTCGAAGATCTGGATGGTTTGCATAGGCTGTTTAATGACCCTCGGGTTGTTCAGATTTATTATAACCAGCTTATAGATTTGACTAATACAATATTTGCCGAGCAGAATTTCAACGATACTCTTGATAATATTCTGGCTAATTCCTATGTTCCACAGGCCAATATCAATGCTATGAAGCAATATGCAGCCGACCGTGCTGCTTCGGTGCTCTCTCAAATTCCGCAGGAATTTAGCGCTGCTGCCGAACTGCCGGTTTCAAGCGGGTATTACAGGACAGACGCAAATATTGCCGTAGTCAGCGGTACTGCAAATTGTCTGGAGACTAAATCTGTTTTGGTTAACGGCCGGAAAGTTGCCTGGGATTCGATTACAGGTCAATGGTCTTTCGAAGGGGGCGACGACATTATAAGCCAGGTAACTTTAGTAGAGGAAAATTCTCCCAAGGCAGTACTTATACCTTCCGGGCCGGTTTCTGATACGTGGAGGTCCGACCCGAATTTCGATGACTCACTTTGGAATGATTATACCTTTGTTTCCGGCAAAACCGGTTCTGTAGGTTATGAAAACGACAATTTCTATCAGGACTTTATCTCATATGATGTTGGTTCTACAATGTACGGCATCAGAAACTCATGTCTTATCAGGATACCGTTTATTGTAACCGCTGAGGACCTTGCGAGCTTTAACTTTATGACATTACAGATGCGCTATGATGACGGTTTTGTAGCATTCATCAATGGTCAGAAGGTAGCTTCTATTTATGAGCCGACACCTCTTGAATGGGATTCATCAACTGACGGTAGCGGCTCGCACGAAGCAGATACATACTTTGATGATTTTGAAGCTTCAGATTATCTGTATGCATTACAGGAAGGTGAAAATATTCTTGCAATCCACGGCCTTAACATAAGCACTTCCAGCAGTGACTTTTTAATTTCTGCAAGATTGATTGCAGGCGCTATGGGAGAACCCTATGATGGCGTCGCTCTGAATCCGGGGATTAATCGTGTTGTTATTCAAACTTTTGACGAGCCCGATGGCGCAGGAAGTAAACTCCACGAGGACCATGTCGATATCTGGTATGATACAGGTTACACAAACGATTATAATAATTTTACTCTCACTGGAGATACCGTATGGACGGCGCCAGATGGGCCCTATCATATAATCGGCGATTTAGTAGTACCTGGAGATATTAAACTGACTATCGAACCAGGGACAAGCATTTATTTCGATGCGGACTCTTCGATAGTTGTCAACGGCATTATCGATTCGAACGGGACTGAATACCAGCGCATCAGGATGACAAGCGTTCCCGGCGCACCGTATGTGGAGGATATCAGGCCTGAGCTGCCATACGGACCGCCTAAATGGTATGGTATTCAGCTGCAAAACACTATGTCACCTTTCAACAGAATTGCCTATACAGACATCGAATACGCCCAAACCAGCGACGGTGCTGTCGGTCTGGTTGACTCCGAAGCGATTATCGATAACGTGTCGTTTGCCGGAAGCTACCTTCGTATGATAAGAACCGTTGGTTCCTCGGCTATTATTTGCAACTGTACTTTTCCTGATATGTATACGCCTGACCAATGGCCGCATCTTATGACTCCGCCGCTTGACAATATTACCGAGCACATCAACGGGTCCGGCGGAATTCCACCCGGAGGTTATTATATTATTGAAAATAATATCTTCGGCACAAACAAAGGCCATAATGACAATATTGACTTTACAGGTCACAGTAATCAGCTGCCTGTTGTTCAGGTGCTCAACAATGTCTTTACCGGCGGGGGCGACGAAGCTCTTGACCTCGGGGGTGATGTTTACATCGAAGGAAATCTCTTTATGAATTTCCACAAGGATATCTCGAACACCAGCACGGGCAACAGCAGTGCAATGTCTACAGGCGACGATTTGCCCGGTGAAGACGACGCCGTTATAACTGTTGTGCGCAATAAATTTTATAATTTAGACCACGTTGTCACTTTCAAACACGGCACTTTTATGAATTTTGAAAATAATACCGTTGTTGATATCCCTGATGACGTCAACGGTATAGAATATTCTGCTATTAACTTCTACTGTGTGGGAAAACCGGAGCCGCAGGGCAAGGGCGCCTTCCTGAACAGTAATATTTTCTGGGATATACCACAGCGGATTTTCGATCAGGTGGATGTAAGTGACCCATATGACCCGGGTTTCTCGACCGACCTTGAAATGCACCATACTCTTGTACCGCCCGAACGAGCCGATGATATCATAGGTGCAAGACCGGGAACAATTATGGACCTCGGTGTAAATAACATTGCTGCCGACCCGCTCTTTAAGGACCCGAATGACGACTTATCGCTTTTATCGATGTCGCCGGCCAGGCACACCGGGCATAACGGTCTCGATATGGGTGCCGATGTCCCGGCCGGTGCAAGCATTTCCGGTGAGCCTGTGAGCGGGATTACTTACCAGACTTCCGTCACGCTCAATGTTGCCGGCCCGGCTATTACTGATTACGTGTACAAAGTAAACGATGGCTCCTGGAGTGCAGAACGCCCAGTTACTCTGCCCATATCGCTGACAGGGCTTTCCAACGGACAATCCTATACCGTTTATGTCCTCGGTAAAAATTTAGCGGGCGTCTGGCAGACTGACCCGGTTGCTTCCGAAATGTTCAGCATCGATACTTCTTACTACAGGTTTGTTATAAATGAGGTCCTTGCGCATTCTCACGGTACTGCGCCCGATATCGTCGAGTTGTATTATGACGGCCCGGCTGCTCTCGATATTACCGGTTACAGTATTACAGATAATCCTGATTACCCGCAGAAGTTTGTCTTTCCGGCGACAACGGTTATCAATCCCGGACAGTATAAAATTTATTACGCAGATTCCAACGAAGCCCTGCCGGATATTTTGGATTTTTCACTCGACAGTTACGGCGAGGGTTTGTACCTCTACGACGAGTATGGCATCCTTGTTGATTCAATCGAATTTGGAAGCCAGCTTAATGATATGACAATTGGCAGGCTCGATGACGACCAGTGGCATCCGACAGTACCCACTTTCGGAGCAGAAAATATACCGTATCTGATGGCAGGTCCGTATCAACTGAAAATCAACGAATGGATTGCAAATACAGATGTGCGTTTTGAAGACGATATAATCGAAATTTATAATCCGTCGGATTTGCCGGTTGATTTGGGCGGCCTGTATATAACCGATGACCCCTTCGCAAGACCTGACAGGCACAAAATAAAACAACTGACATTTGTGCCGGCTAACGGCTTTGCTTTCTTTTATGCCGACGGCGACGAATTAAGCAGGTCTAATCATCTTAACTTTAATCTTTCCGCTGATGACGGGTTTATTGCGTTGTACGATTATGACTTAAATAAAATCGACGAGGTTATTTACTATTCACAAACCACGGATTATTCTCAGGGCAGGTATCCGGATGGTGTCGCTGATTTTAATTTCTTCGAGCTGCCAACGCCGGAAAGAAGCAACGTACAGGACCCTCTCTTTATCGAGAACAACATCGGTATTCTGAACAATCTGAGAATAACTGAATTAATGTATAATACTCCGCATGCAAGCGATATTGATGAATATATTGAGCTGCACAACACCGGCCCGACGGCACTGGATATTTCCGGAGTTAAGTTTATCGAAGGCGTCACTTATATTTTCCCGAATAACACTTTTATACCTGCTTCGGGTTATATTGTTCTTGCCGCTGATACCACCGCCTTCAAGGCTCAGTACCCGCTTGTTCCGGACAATTTAATCTATGGCCCGTATGATGGTGCTCTCGATAACGGCGGTGAAAATGTGGTTCTGACACTTGCCGACCCGATGCTGGCCGCCGTTTTGAGATTCGAATATGATGATGCCTGGTATCCCGATACTGACGGCCTGGGAGAATCACTGTCGATTATTGACCCGACAGTCAGTCCCAAAGACTGGAACAAGGCCCAGACTTGGCAGGCGGCCGTCCCAACACCTGCAGCGCCGAATCCTGGGTAGTCAGAATGGACTATTCTTACTTATGACGATTTTGAGGCCGGTTGAGAAATCGTGGTGGTATTTAGTTTTTCAGCAGGGCCCTCGAAACAGATACTGCTGAGGTCGAATCCGACGATTGCATTTGCCTTTGCGAAAATATCTGCCGCCTCACTGTAGGCATCGGCGACATCTTTTCCCATACCTGTAACCTGAGCACCTTGTCAACGGTTATCATATTTCGCTGCATATTCTCCGTGTGTAGTTCAGAAATACGGTCAAGGACTTTACGGTTTCTTAATAATTCAGAAGCTCTTACATAAGCCCCCTTTTCGCTGTATCCGGCTGCTATGGCGGACTTTGTGCCGTTACTGAATGTCTCCGCGCCGATAGTAGTGTAGTGAACGCAAAAACTGTCCTGTTTTGGTGTAAGTGGTTTTGTTTGTTTCATAGCTTTGTTTCCTATCCATCCTCTCTGCGGTTTACTGTTGTAAAAATTGCTCACTCATAGACAAATAAACATCCACCATACGCTTTGCCATCTCATTTAGCCTTCTGACTTTTTTTGTGGGTATGCCCTTATATGTCCACCGTTTGACTGTGTTGCGAAGGTCTTCATATTGCCGTTCAGCTTTTAAGAGGTATCCTAATTGGCCGAATCGACCTAAGCGGCATTCGTTTCTGCTCTCATAGGAGAGGTTAGCCCCGAACCAGCTACCTTTTTTACTGCTCGGCCTCGGTGCGGTGATGTTGAGAAGAAAATAGTTAGGTCGACATATTATTCCTTGGAATAAGCTGGAATAAGCTAATACTATAAGATAAAATATCGGTTCGGTTTTCTACCGCAAGCATTCATTAATTAAGAACATGAGTCTGAAATTACAGTTGGAGGCAAAAGAGAAAGATGGCCGATTTTGGTAATCGTATCATTCGAGCCGCCAAACTCGACGTTGCTTTATATGAGGAAGTCGAGGCTGATAAGTCTGCGTTAGGTCAGGCTATGGGCGTTGTGGTTCTGTCCAGTATAGCAGCTGGAATAGGGAATACTTCAAAAGCGGGGCTTTTGGGAATGCTGATGATGGTAGTTGTAGCTCTTGTTGGATGGTATATCTGGGCGTACTTGACTTATTTCATTGGTACAAAATTGCTTCCAGAGCCACAGACTAAAGCTGATCACGGAGAGTTGCTGCGAACAATCGGTTTTTCGAGTTCCCCCGGGCTGATTCGAGTGCTTGGCATTATCCCAGGGATGCAAAGTATTGTTTTCCCAATTGCCGCAATTTGGATGTTGGTTGCAATGGTAATTGCGGTTAGGCAAGCTCTTGATTATAACAGTACACTCCGGGCCATAGGGGTCTGTGCCATCGGTTGGATTGTTCAAATTTTACTGTTTGTGTTATTGTTTTCTATTTTCGGTGGCTTTTTAAGGTAAGCGGCTGGCCTAAAGAATCTCACAGAGTAGCGGTTGTAGGCACTTTACGCTCGTAGAATCGCCGATCCGGTCTTGATAATAACCTATTTTTCAAGATCTGGTTTAATTTCCGTCCCTACCACATTGCTTTCGACCAGATGCTCCTCGTAATACATCTCAACTCTTGATTTTGCCCTTTTTATAGTGTCCAGAAACTCAGAATTTACCAAGCAGCAGATCGTTTATTGAAGGGCTGTCCAGATAAGTATTTAGCTTTGCTTCAAGTGCCTTTAGCTTTCTTGCCTTTTTCGTTGGTTTGCCCTTATATGTCCACCGCTTGATTTGGCTGTAAAGCTCCTCTATCTTGCGATCTGCTACTATGGTATAGCCAATATTGCCGAACCGCCCCAGCCGTGATTCGTTCCGGCTCTCATAGGATAAGTCATAGCAATGTCTGCAGCCAAAATAATTCCCACCCGATGCAAGGTAAAGCGTACCTGTCCTGCGCCCGCAATACACACCGTTCACACTCAACAGACAAATAAACCAGTACCGAACACCTCCGAAGTGGCAGGGTGTTGTCGTAAGGCTGATTTTATAGTCATAATCTGTTTTCTTGCCTGTGGTTCGGTTTGTGATGGCGTAGTTGACCTTTACGTATGGTTCATCTTCAATATTTACGGTTATTCCTATTGAATTTTGCTTTCCCGATGCTTTGTGCGTCCAGGTTAGAGTTGAAGCACAATATCCTCTTAACAAACCAAACTCTTTCAGCTTAAAGATGCTAAGTTGGGTTGCCTGTTCGACTGTGGTTTTTGTATCGAAATAGTACCTGCCCATATTCTTATTTCCTTTTTGCCGAAATCATTAAGGATTCTACACACATTTTGACTACATTATAGCTACACCTTTTGACATCAAGCTTCGGTAGATATAGTGAGTCGCATGGTGGGGTAAACCTTATACAGGTTTTCAATATCTCCAAAAAACATAAAAACTGCAAAACAAACCCATTTTCTCAATTGTTTTGACCTGTATTCACATCAACATCTACCGCTATTGGCGCAGGCACATTATCACCGGCTCGTAGTCTTTGCTGCCGCTCCAGTTGGTTGATTGCCTTGTATAGCTGTCTCTCAATAGCCCCTTCATACCTCAAGAGTCGGTCTAATTCATCTTTTGTCGGAATACTGCCAAGTTTCCTTATCACCTGAAGCCTGAGCTTATTTTTCACCATCTGTTTCTCAAAAGAGACAATTTGCTCTTTATGATGTTTTATCTTGTCATCGCAAAGCTCTATATGGGCTTGCCATATCTGGTCATCACTCCAGTCCCATTTATTATTTAAGTGTTCTCTGATTTCCTTCGGTGTCTCTATCTGCTGATCGTCTGACTGAAATAGGTAGCTGAACTTATCACAAAGCCAGTCCCAGTTATCTTCCCAATCGTAAATGTCTTCCAACGATTTACCATCCTCGTGCATAGCGGTTAGCTCTTTTTTATCCTTTTTCCACTCTTCGAGATGTCCTTCTTCTTGTTTTATCTCCTGTTCTATCTCTTCGTCCGTCTTGTTTACCTTCTGTTTGTTCCAGTTTGTTTCGTTATAGAAATCATCTGTTGCATTGTCCAATTCGTTTCTGATTAGACCTACTTCGTACCTATAAGCTCTGCGCAGTCTCCAATAGGCAACTGCTATTTTCTCAACCAGCATTTCTTCTAACGTTCCCTGTGGCTGTAATTGTGTGCCCAGGTCTTCCAAAAGCGCATTAAACTCCTCTGGATTCTCAGCCCCTTCTCCAACGGTAATAACTACTTCTTTTGCAAGTAAGCCGTGCTTTAGAGCGTTGTATTTGACTATCTCTTTACCTTCCGGCGTCTTTACCCCACCTTTTTGAGCGTTTTCTTTATTTGCTTGTAATTGTTTTTCTGATACTGTCATTGCTAATCCCCCTTAATATGAATTTGAACTAATGCTTTGATGGCTGCTTTGATATGCTCTGGCGATTCAGGCCAAACGTTGACAATTTGTGCTAAGTCTTTGGATAGTTTTTGAGGGTCAATTTTGGTCTGTTTTTGGGATTTAGGTGTCAACTGGGATGTCAACTGCGTTTTAGCGGTTTCGCAAGTGTTTGTTTTATCAGTGCTTGTATTTTTACTGCAACGGTTTGCTAAACCGTCGTATGGGTATAAACCCGTACCGCGGGTTCGAATCCCGCCCTCTCCGTTTTTTAATTTACTGCCAAGAGCTTAAATAAACGGTATTAGGATTCAACCCCCAAAGGTCTTGCTGACTTATATCATTCTAACGACTTGAGGAGAAGGTCACTTAGAATGAGTTTCCACAAACTCTAAAAAAGCATGGTTCTCGAGGCCAAACTCTTCTATAATAATCCAGCAGCAACAAAAACAGTTACTCGCCGCCGCGTAGCTTTGGCGAAGCGGGGAAGGAAAATGGAGGCAAAGTGAGCAAAGCTGCTCGAATTATAATGTGGCTGGCTCTGGCAACTATTGGGACACTTGCATTTCTGTCTGTTTTGGGGGCTTGTTACGGGGCAGAAAAAGCTAAGTCGTTCTTCAACTCGATTGCTCTTCAGTTCTACTTCTCTGGCTTTTTCATTCTCATAGCAATTGGCTTTCTGATGTTCCGTAGTCTGCTGCGAAGGACAGGATTGTTTTTGATTCACGCCGGCTGCTTACTAACCCTGGCAGGAGCGATGTGGAGCTCAGAATCGGGTCATCGACTGGCTTTTAGACTCTTCGGCAGTCATAAGATACCTGAGGGATATATGGTTATTGAAGAAGGACTTGCAGAAAACCGCTTATTTGCAAAGGATTTCATGGGGCCGTTAGGCCAATTGCCCTTTACTATCAAGCTTAAGGATTTTCGTATCGAATACTATCAGCCGGATAAACCTTTGACCCCATTGTTGAATATCATAACGGCGGATAAGCAGCAATTGCAGATTCCTGCCAAAGTTGGGCAGACAATTTCTCTGGGGCCCGAAAAGGGCAAAATAACCATTGTACGAACCTTCAAAAATTTCAAGATACAAGTGCAAAATGGTGAAAGAGTTGTGACGGATGACGAAGGGACCGGATTCAATCCGGCTGTGCAAATCGAAATCCAACGGCCTGATGGCAGCAAATATACACGTTATGTCTTCGAGCGTTTCCCTGGCTTCGAGAAGGGTGACGATACACTGCAACTAAGTTATGTCTCGCAAGGACCTCAAGTTATACGGGATTTCTTAAGTGAGGTAGCGGTCATAAAAAATGGCAAAGAAGTAATAAATAAAGTAATTGAAGTAAACCATCCGTTACACTACGGCGGATACCATTTTTATCAGCATTCATACGATGCTAAAGAGGGTAAATATACTATTCTTTCAGTAACGTCTGATTCGGGTCTGTATTGTGTATATGCCGGCTATTGGATGCTTTGCCTTGGTGTAATCTGGCATTTCTGGCTCAGACACATAGTGAGACGACTAAAACGAAAAGAAAAAAATAGGTGAAATGGCAGTCGAATATACATTACAGGGACTATTAATTTATCTGACGATTGCAGCTTACCTTTCTGCCTTTGTAGCTCGCATCGCAGCTCGTGCTACGCAGCGAAGCGCCGCTTCGCAGAGTAGTATAAAAAAGGCCGCTCAAATTCTTTATTTGGCCGGTTTTATTGTCGCGGCTGTATCTTTTGGCTATCGCTGGTATGACGTACATCACGTTCCTTTTCAGAATCTTTTCGAAGTGTTCCTGACTATGGCAATGGTGATTTACCCATTATCGATTTTTTGCAGACGTTTGCTTCGGGTCGGAGGCGAGACAGCAGATATGCTGATTGGAGCTATAGTACTTGTCCCTGCCGGCTTCGTGTTTCACGCAGAACCGCAGCGGCTTCCGCCGGCTTTACAGTGCTGGCTATTCGCTCCGCATGTAGCGGTATATCTGCTCGCTTATATGATAATGGCAAAAGCAATGGTACAGGCCGTTTGCCAACTCAAAACCGCTGGAGATAGTGCTGACATTTCTCTCATTTCTTATGAAGAAGCTACCTACAAAATGATTTGTCTGGGTTTTCCGCTTCTTACGCTGGGCCTAATTACGGGAAGCTTGTGGGGCAAACTGGCCTGGGGAGATTATTGGGGATGGGACCCAAAAGAGTCGTGGTCGCTCGCCTCATGGCTGGTTTACGTAGAATATTTCCACGTAAGATATATGTTCGGCAAAAAGTATCCGCGGCTCGGGAGCTTCCTTGCAGTTTTAGGTGCTGTTGTGATTGTAATAACGCTGCTCTGGGTCAATTTATCCCGGCTTTTCACCGGCCTGCACAGTTATGCAACTTAGCCTGCTATTTATGTAGCTTTTATATTGAAGCGGGCATCGAGCTTAAAGAGTCGCTTCATGGGCAGATTAAGAACTTGTGAACTCTCAAGGGATAGAGAACGGCGGATTTGTTCGAGAATATTCCCGATACTCTCGTCATCAACTGCGATGATAGTGAACCAAATGTTGAAAACTCGTCGGGGCGAAGCTTGCCGTAGTTCGGCATCTCTGCGAAGATAGCTATGTGTTACTTCGGCAAATTCGCCGATTATTTTCGCTGCATGGTCAATCTGTTCCGGTTCAACACTGATAGCGGCTAATGTACTACTAAAACCAAGTTTATTGGAATCGAAACTGGCCCCCAGCCGACGAATTATTCCCTCATCGAGCATCCTTTGGATGGTGTTCCAAAGCTCTTCGGATGAAATATTTAATCTATCCGCTATGACCTCGTAAGGACTTTCGCTTAGAGGAAAATTATCCTGAATCTCTCGCAATATCTGTAAGTCGTTTTTATCCATTATTCAGCCACAAAAAATTCGCAACAGGAACTAATTAACCAATTAACTAATCAACTAATTCTCTGGTCGCTTTTTTCGCTTGACCGTAGTGTACCAAATCACTATACAAGACTCAATGCCGAATGGAAAAGTCTATCTTGTTGGCGCAGGACCTGGTGACGCCGAGCTAATCACCCTAAAGGGCTATCGGTTAATATGCCAGGCCGACGTCATTCTCTACGACCATCTTATACCACCGGAACTACTGCCGCTGGCCAAGCCAACCGCTGAACTAATACCGGTCGGCAAACACGCCAGCAGACATACAATACCTCAAGAAAAGATAAATGAGCTTTTGATTGAAAAAGCCAAAGATAATAAAATCGTCGTCCGGCTAAAAGGCGGAGACCCATTTCTCTTTGGCCGAGGTGGCGAGGAAGCCGAGGCCTGCGCCCAGGCGAAAATAGATTACGAAGTCGTACCCGGTATTACAAGTGTGCTAGCGGCACCTTCTTACGCCGGAATCCCGCCTACGCATCGGGACTTCACCTCCAACGTTGCTATTGTAACGGGACATCGCAGCACCGTAAGGCGTCCTGCGGAGGAAGAAAAAGAAATCGAAATACCCAAAGCAGGTACTGTCATTTTTCTTATGGGTGTGGCCAATATCCAAAAAATCATCGACTCACTTCTAAAAGCAGGCTGGTCAAAAAAAACTGAAATTGCTGCTATTGAAAATGGTACCTTTTACAACCAGAGAGTTATTACCGGCACTCTTGAGGAATTTATTCAGACAGCCCAATATGCAAATCTGAAACCTCCTGTTGTATTTATTGTCGGCAGGGTTGTAAGCTTGCACCAAAAACTGGACTGGCTGCTTTCAAAACCAAGGGTTCTTGTTCTTGGTACGCATCCCGAGAAGTACAAACACCTCGGCACCATCGTACATCGCCCGCTTGTGAAGTGTGTGCCTCTGGATGACTATTCACAGATTGATGAACTGATAAAACGGCTTGAAAAATACGACTGGCTGATATTTACCAGCCCTAATGGCGTTCGCTTCTTCTTTGAACAGTTGCGTCTTTCCCGTCTTGACGCCAGAGCGCTTTCCAGGATAAAAGTTGCCGCCATCGGCAAAACTACTGCCGGTGAGCTTAGCTCTTGTGGAATATCAGCTGACCTAGTGCCCACCGGAAGGCGTCCTTCGGAGGATAACGAATCGAGCGCAGGCCTGCTCGAAAAATTCGGCTCTTTAGATATGAAAAACAAGAACATATTTCTGCCGCGAGCTGAAGCTGCATCATCCGAACTGTCTGAAGGTTTGACCAAACTGGGTGCGGTAGTTGAGGAAGCTGCGGTATATAAAACTACTGAGATAGAACCGGCTGAAGTTGACTTCGATTATATCGACATAATACTTTTTACAAGTGCCTCTGTAGTCAGGGCATTTGTGAAGAAATTCGGCAAAGTACCTTCCCATACTCGTCAGGGCGAAGCCAGGCGTAGCCCGATCAAGGCCTACTGTCTCGGCCTCCCCACACTGGCCGAAGCCAAGGAACACGGCATCGACGCCGAGATTATGCCCCGGCCGAACAGCTCATAAACAAAGGAAATCAAATGAGCCCTTTGCAAAAAGGCGACAAGCTGTTTCGAGATGCGATAAAGGTAATACCCGGCGGGGTCAATAGTCCCGTCCGTGCCTTCAAGGCCGTTGGCAAAAGCCCCATATTCGTCGATAAGGCAAAAGGCCCTTATCTTTATGATGCTGACGGTAACAAATACATAGACTACTGTCTTTCCTGGGGTCCGATGATACTCGGCCATGCAAACACTCAGGTCCTAAACTACGTCAAAGAAGTAATGGCCAAAGGAACCAGCTTCGGAATTCCCACCGAGCTTGAAACACAGCTTGCTAAGATGCTCGTCCAGGCCATTGACTCTGTTGAAAAGGTTCGTCTGGTCAGTTCCGGCACCGAGGCCGTTATGACCGCCATCCGACTTGCACGGGCCGCAACCGGACGAGATAAGGTTATCAAATTCATTGGCTGTTATCACGGCCACGTTGACCATATGCTCGTGGCAGCCGGCTCCGGTGCGATGACTTTCGGTACACCATCCAGCCCCGGCGTACCAAAAGATTTTACAAAACATACAATTCCGCTGCCCTACAACAATATCGATATGCTCGAAAAAGCTTTTAACAAATATAAAGACAAAATTGCAGCTGTAATAGTTGAGCCGGTTGCAGGAAATATGGGAGTAGTGTTGCCGAAAGGTGGTTTCTTAAAAACTATTAGAAGATTGTGCAACAAGAATAAGAGCATACTAATCTTCGACGAAGTGATTACCGGCTTTAGAATCAAATATGGCAGCGTCCAGGAAATGTATGGCGTAAGAGCGGACCTGACCTGCCTGGGTAAAATAATTGGCGGCGGTTTTCCTATAGGTGCCTGTGCAGGAAAAGCAAAGCTAATGGACAAACTCGCCCCAGAAGGTCCGGTCTATCAGGCAGGCACGCTTTCAGGAAATCCGGTCTGTGTCGCAGCCGGCATCGCAACATTAAAATTGCTTAAATCGAAAAAACCATATCACGTTCTGGAACTTGCGACCAAAAAACTCTGTGATGGCATTGGTCAGGCACTGCGACAGCGAAATATCAAACACACTATAAATCGTATCGGCTCAATGTTTACCGTGTTCTTCAATCCCGGCCCGGTAACCGATTATGCCTCAGCTATAAACTCAGACACTGCACAGTACGCAAAATTTCACACTGCTATGCTAAAAGCCGGCGTTTATTTACCACCATCTCAATTTGAGGCCTGCTTTATCTCAACCGAACACAAACAAAGTGACATCGCTCAAACAATCGCAGCCGTCCGAAAGGCCGATTTCTAAATTGCCAAAAAGTTAATCTGGCATCGGGAACACTTCGCTGGTGCGTTCTAACTCTGCCTGTTTCTTACTATCTAAACCGGTTTCGGCGTCCGTCAAATAACAGGCCGGCTCCGGCGCCCAGAGGTCGCCAAAATGCAAATCCGCCCGTACTCTCAAGCTCCCCCCGCAACCATCAAAAAACTTACAAACTCTGCATCTGCCCTTTATAAAACTCCGGCGGTCCTTCAATCCTCGAAGTAGTGGGTCGTTCGTATCCATCCAAATCCGGCTAAACGGCCTTTGCCGCACATCGCCAAGAGTATAATGCCGCCAGAACTGGTCAGGGTGGACTTTGCCGTGAAAATCAATACAGCCGATTCCAACTCCGCTGCTGTACAACCCTCCACCGTTCCAGGTCAATAGCTTCCAGACATCATCCGCCCTGCCCGGGTCTTCACTGAGCAATTTCAAATACACATAAACGCCATCAACGTGGTTATCGACCGTCAATATGTCCGTTTTCCTTCCGGCCTGTTTGAACTGTTTTGTCCGGGCTAAAATTTTATCAACTGCATCTCTGGTTTGGTTATGCGTAAGACCTTCATTGGCCATAGTCCCTCCTCTTCCGCTCGGTACGAAATGGTAAAAGCACGCCCGCTCAATATTCTGTGACTCGAAAAAATCAAACCAATTCTGCAAGTCCTCAATATTTCTTTTTGTCAGAGTCAATCTAAGGCCTATTCGCACACCGGCGACTTGGCAGTTCTTTATGCCTCTCACCGCTCTTTCAAATGCGCCAGCTACACCTCTGAAGTCATCATTGACCTTTCCTATCCCGTCAAGACTTATGCCAACATAAGATACTTTATGCTGTTTTATTTTCTTGGCTGCGTCTTCCGTTATCAATGTCCCGTTTGTTGAGATAACCGCACGCAGACCTTTTTCAACCGCATACGCAATTAGCTCAAACAAATCATCTCGCATCAATGGCTCACCGCCGGAAAAAAGTACCGATGGCACACCAAATTGCGACAGGTCGTCCAATACCGCTTTTGCCTCCTTTGTTGACAGCTCATCGTTGGCCTTATCAGCACCGCTATCGTTATAGCAATGCACACACTTTAGATTACACGCACGGGTGATATTCCACACAACAATAGGCCGTCTCTGAGAAGCACTTTTCGGTACTACCTTACCCGGACCCTCTTCGCCATAGCGAAGCCAGTCTCCCGGCGTAACCTGGCCACAATATAATTTGCTGATATTTATCATTGACGAACCTTAAAACTAAAAAAGGTCAACTAACTGCTTCTGGGGGGACGTATGCACAAAAAGGTTCCTCAGCCATATAGTTGCCTGTGGCGGCGTATGCCCTGGCGCGGCAGCCACCGCAGACCTGTCTGTAGTTACAAATACCACACTTGCCTTCAAGCTTGTTACTATCCCGCATTCGCGCAAGGTCCTCGTTGTCGTACCATATATCTGAAAGTCTATCTTTTAGAATATTGCCGCAGTTTACAGGCAAATAACCACACGGAAACACATCCCCCTGATGCCCTACAAATAATATACCAAGACCTGCAAGGCATCCTCTCGATACTCCCTTATGCCCGCTTCTGCCCGGAATTGCATCGCTGGTTTTCTTTGCTCCGGCACGCAACTGGTGCAAACCCTGCTCTCTGATGACTCGCTCGTAATGAGGCCCACAGGTTACCTTTATCTGCAGCTCACCACGGTCATCCAGTTTGCAAATCTCGAGCATTTTCTGTTCATTTTGCTGGGGCGAAAGCATATCCGTCTCAGCCAGGACCTGTCCACAGCCAACCGGAACTAACATAAATATATGCACCGCTACCGCACCGAGGGATTTGGCCAATTCGTAAACATCCTCTAACTGCCCGGCATTATGTTTGGTCAATGTAACATTTATCTGAAAAGGCACTTTTCTATCACGAAGATGCCCGATACCTTCAATCGCTTTCTCAAAGGACCCTTCCATTTGCCGCAGCTTGTTATGAACCTCAGCCGTTGCCCCATCCAGGCTTACCGCAACCCTGACAGTCCCGCTGTCGCGTATTCGTTCGGCCACTTTTGCATCAATCAATGTTCCATTAGTCGCAAGAGCCGGGATAATCCCAAGCGACCTTGTGTGGCCGACTAACTCAAATAAGTCTTCGCGACAGAGCGGCTCACCACCTGAAAAAACCAATACGGGCATCACAGACTCGTACTTCGCAGCGAAGTGCTGCTTCGCAGAGTAGTATTGGCCTCTGCCAAGCTTAGCTAACTGCTCTATCAAAACCTTCGCTTGAGCCGTTGTTAAATCTCTCTCAGCCGCTTCATTGGATTCCAGGCGACGACAGTGCGCACAGGCCAGATTGCATTTTATCGTGCTCTCCCAGAACAGAAGTCTCAGGATTTGCTTTAGCCCTGTGTCCTCCTTCACGACTACGTATCCTCCTTACTTTCCGATTCTGATGAAATCTCCTCTGCCCGCCGAACGATACTATCGACCAGTTTTGCCGCTTCTGCAGTGCCGTTTTCTTTAGCCACGGTTTCGATATTCTTTATCACACAATGCAAAAGCTTGTTGACCACACGGTTCATCGTCGTCTCAAGTACCTCTTTGCAGTTGGCATCCTTTCTCGCCCCGACAAAAAACCGCTGAAGCTCATCTTGACTTATCTGGGTGAATTTTTCTTTCAACTGTCCTATCAGAGGTCCTATATCCCTTGCTCCAAACCAATCCATAAACTCAGTGGCGCTTTCTTCAATAATCTCCATTGCCTCGGAGATATCGGCCTCACGGGACTTGCGATTCTGCGAAACTACCTCGGAAAGGTCATCAATACTATAAAGGTACACATCTTCTATTTCATTTATAGATGGCTCAAAGTTTCGCGGCACCGCAATATCGATAATCAAAAGTGTCCCTTTTCGACGCTGATTAATTAGTCGCTCAAGTGATGCCTTGTTAAAAAGATAATCCTTCCCCCCTGCAGAGGATATCACGATGTCGGCATCGACAAGATTTTCCTGAAGCTCTTCCCACTTCCCGGCTGAGACAGAAAACCGTCCAGCCATATCAAGTGCTCGTTCATAAGACCTGTTAGCAATTGTTATATCTTTGCTGCCGGCCTTGAAAAGATGCTGGACAATCAACTCTCCCATCTCGCCGGCACCAATTACAACAGCTTTCGCCGATGAGATATCCGCAAAAAGCTGCTTCGCTAATTCCACTGCTACCCCGGCAATGCTCACTCGCCCCTGCGAAATCGATGTTGTCGTATAAACCTTCTTGCCGGCGGTAAAAGCACAGTGAAACAGCCGATTCAAAATCTTTGACGTGCTGTTAGCCGTACAGGCGAGCCGGAAACTGTCTTTAACCTGTCCGATTATCTGTGGCTCACCAACCACCATACTATCCAGACTCGAAGCAACCGTCAGCAAGTGTCTGACTGCTTCGTTATCGTTATAAAAATACATAAATGGGCGAAACTCCGTCACGGCAATATTGTGAAACTCAGAGAAAAACTTGGCTATCGTCTCGGGTTCTATCGCCTCATCGCGTTTGCAGGCACAGTACAGCTCAACACGATTGCACGTTGACAATAGCACAAACTCCGCTTGGCTAAATCTGTTCTTTAGCTCTCTCAGCGCACCGAGCGTCTTATCAGCGTCAAATGCTAATCTCTCACGAATATCTATCGGAGCTGTTTTATGATTTAATCCTACAACCAGAATCTTCATGACTATGTAATGTATCTCGGCGGCGCCTTTTTAAGTTCTTTTTCCGTAAAAAGCATAAGATAATCAGAAACTCTGCACGCCTTGCTCATACGGGCAACTGTCTGTTGAACGTCCTGTTCGTTTGCTCCGTGAACCATTGTATACAAATTATATGGCCAGTTCTCAGCAGTTTCTCGCTCATAACAATGGCTTACTTCTTCAAATCCCGCCAGTATAGTGCCTGCTTTTTCTACACGCTCTGGTTCGACTCGCCAGACAACCATTGCTGCCGCAGACAGGCCTATTTTGAAGTGATTTACTATTGCTTCTATCCGCCGGATTTTGCCCTGCCGTTTCCAGTCTTTAAGCACGGCAAAAAGCTCCTCTGTGCTGATGCCTGCTTTGTCAGCTATGTCTTTGTATGGCGTCTGACTTATCGGAAATCCATCCTGTATGACAGACAGAATCCGCCTTTCAATATTGGAAAGCTCACATTTCATTTCTACAATCCTACTGTAATAATTTTAGCTCATAAACGCAACAAAATCCCGCCCCAGCGGCAGGGTCGGCGTAAGATGTTTGAATGTGTGGCGATTCTGGTGTATTTTAGCTACAAAGAGAAGAGAGAATTAGTTGATTAGTTAATTGGTTAATTAGCTGTAGGGTGGGGTCGTAACCCCACCAATGAGCTAATTCTTGAAGGAATGAAATGAAACATATAAGAATAGCCAGCAGGGCCAGCAAACTGGCCCTGATACAATCCGAGGAAGTCATCAAATTACTTCGGCAAATCCAGCCGGACATCGAATGTTCCATCGTCAAAGTCTCGACAAGAGGCGACCGCGATAAGACGGATTTTCTTTACCCCGTTAGAAAGCATGCCCATCCCGCAGGGGGGAAAGCTCCGTCTTCTGAGCTTTCTAACGGGGTTTACAAAACCGGCTCGATGGGCTTTTTTACTTCTGAGGTTGAAAAGGCGCTGCTTGACGGCCGGGCCGACCTGGCGGTGCACAGCTATAAGGATTTGCCAACGGCCCTTACATCGGGTCTGCTCATTGCCGCTGTACCGAAACGGGAATCACCCGCAGATGCTGTCGTCGCATCGCAAAAGTTGGCCTCTATCGAAGATTTACCTGCCGGCGCTACTATCGGGACATCGAGTTTGCGGCGTATTGCGCAATTACGCCGTCTTAGAAATGATATAGAATGTGTGCCTATGCGGGGAAATGTTGAAACAAGGGTCCGCAAAGTTAGCCAGGGTGATGTCAGTGCAATAGTCGTCGCCTGTGCAGGCCTGAATCGGCTCGGTCTTAGTGATGAAATCTCATTCTGTTTTGACCCCAAAGAATTTATCCCTGCTCCTGCTCAGGGCGCATTGGCCGTACAGGTCCGGGCTGATGATAATGAGCTGGCTGAATTGGTTTCGCAAATCGATGGTAAAAATTCTCGAATCGCCGTCGAGACCGAGCGGCGCGTCCTGCAAACTATGCATGGCGGATGCAGCATTCCGCTTGGTGTATACTCAGAGATTCAAGACGATACTATAACGCTCGACGCTATTATTTGTGATGCTGAGGGCAAAAATTGTGTCAGACGTTCTATCACCGCACCGATTGATGAAGCCAAAACTGCCGCAGAAAAACTTGCACAAGAAATCCTTACCTCCGGCGGCCAAAAAATCCTCACATCACTTAATAGAAAAATTTGATTCCCCAGTCATTCCGAGCGAAGCCGAGGAATCTATCCTAAAATTCTTAGCCCCGCAATTTACTGCGGGGTCATCGCGAGGAACGAAGTGACGTGGCAATCTCTTCTTGAATTCTGATTCTTACATTTTCTTTGCCGCTTCTTTGGCAAAATATGTAATTATAATATCTGCCCCAGCGCGTTTTATGGAGGTGAGCATCTCCAGCATTGCGGTTTGCTTATCCAAAAGCCCCCTGTCAGCAGCGGAGTTAACCATCATATATTCGCCGCTTACGTTATAGGCGGCAATAGGGCAATCGAACCGCTGTTTCGCTCGGTAAATAATATCAAGGTAACAAAGGGCCGGCTTTACCATTACGATATCAGTTCCTTCTTCTATATCCAGTGCAATCTCAGCCATTGCCTGGTCGGAATTGGCGAAATCCATCTGATAGGTCTTTCGGTCGCCGAAGGCAGGCGCCGATTCAGCGGCATCTCTGAATGGGCCATAAAAGGCAGAGGCGTATTTGGCTGCATACGACATAATGGCTACGTCCTTAAAGTCGTTTTCTTCCAGCGCTTCGCGGATGTATTTGACTCTGCCGTCCATCATATCCGAAGGCGCGGCCATATCAGCGCCGGCCTGTGCGTGCGACAGTGCAATTTTAGCCAATAATTCACAGGTGGCATCGTTATCGACTTTGCCATCTTTGATAACCCCGCAATGGCCGTGCGATGTATATCCACAAAGGCAAACATCGGTTATAACGAGAAGCTCGGGCGCAGCTTTTTTAATCTCGCCAATTGCCCTTTGCACAACACCGTCTTCCGCCCAGGCCTGCGAACCCATCTCATCTTTTTTGCCCGGCAGACCAAAAAGAAGCACCGCAGGTATCCCTAATTCCGCAACTTCTTTCACTTCTGCTGCAATCCTATCCGGCGAAAAGTGAAAACAGTCAGTCATCGATTTGATTGGTTCTTTTAGGCCCTTGCCCTCGCGGACAAACAGTGGATAGACTAAATCATCGACACTTAAAGAGGTTTCGCGCACCAATCGCCGCATAGCGTCACTGCTTCGCAAACGTCTCAATCTAATTTTTGGAAAACCCATTGCAGTCCTTTGGACTCCTTACGGAGAATCCTTCTCGATTCTCGATACTGGGATAGCCACGAAGACACAAAGGAGCTAAAAAGTGTAAGGTGCCCAAAGTGCCTAATTTGAGTTGATTAGCTAATTAGTTAATTGGCAACTAATTCTCTAATTCTCTAATTCGCTAATTCACTTTTAACTTTAGCTCACTCCCTCGGCTTCGCTCCCTTCGGCGATGCTCAGGACAGGCGGGACAGGTTTAGGCATTTCAGAGAACTATTTAGGCACGACAAGCAGCGTCATTCGCTTGCCGGACATTCTGCTGGGCCGCTCGACCTTTGCCAAATCTTCCAGCGATTCAGCAATCTGCTCAAGCACTTGATAACCCCGGTCTCTGTGCAGCATCTGCCGGCCGCGGAAGAACATTGTGAATTGCACTTTGTGGCCCTTTTCCAGAAACTCACGTGCATGGTTGAGCTTGATATCCAGGTCGTGCTTGTCGGTTTCAGGCCTGAGCCTGATTTCTTTCAGCGATGCAGTATGACGCTGGCTTTTCTTATTGGCATCGCGGGTCCTTCTCTTTTGCTGATACAGCCATTTGCCATAGTCTATTATCCGGCAGACCGGCGGGTCGCTCGTGGGAGCAACTTCCACAAGGTCTAAGCCGACCTCACGAGCCTTCTGAAGTGCCTCATCTCTGCTTACAATCCCTCCTTGATTGTTTGATTCGTCAATCAGCCGAATCGTTGGGGCCTTTATCCCTCCGTTTATCCTTAAACCTCGTTTACTGATTGTACACTACCTTACCTTTCTAAGTTGATTACATACGGTTAAATAGTGATTGGTTAAATGGTTACTATTTACCAGTTACCAATTACCAGTTACCAAATCTTTAAAACGCTAAATCTAAATCTTTATCGGCAATTTTGCATTTTGCCATCGTTAAAAACTCATCGACGCTAACGGTCTTATTTTCCTTGACTGAACGGATTCTTACATTGACCGTATCAGACTGTGTCTCTTTGGGGCCGACTACCAACATAAAGGGAAGCTTTTCGCTATGGGCTTTGGCAATCTTGGCATTTATTTTTTCATCCGAACAATCGCAGTTGCAACGTAACTGCGCATCTTTTAGCTTGTCCTGAACGACCCCGGCGTAATCGTTACTTTTTTCACTTATCGGTAAAACTCTCACCTGCTCCGGTGAAAGCCACAAAGGCAAATTCCCGCCGTAATGTTCTATTAGAATACCGATAAACCGCTCAAATGACCCCAAAACCGCCCGGTGAATCATAACCGGCGTTTTTTCGGTATTGTCCTTGTCGGTATATACCAGCCCGAAACGCTCCGGCATAGAAAAATCCAGTTGAATCGTGCCTAATTGCCACGACCTCCTCAGACAGTCTTTTATATGAAAATCTATCTTGGGACCGTAGAATGCGCCATCGCCTTCATTAATCTTGTATTCGATTGCCTTGTGCCCAAGAGCATCTTTGAGAGCATTCGTTGCAGTCTCCCAAATCTCATCTGAGCCGATATGTTTTTTCGGCTTCGTCGAAAGTTCAATATGGAAATCCTCAAACCCAAACGCCCGATACATCTCAAATGTAAGCTTGATAACACCTATTACCTCTGACTCTATCTGCTCAGGCGTGCAGAAAATATGAGCATCATCCTGGGTGAACTGCCTTACTCTGAAAAGACCGTGCATAACACCGCTGGCCTCGTGTCGATGCACCAGGCCAAGCTCAGCAACACGCATCGGGAATTCGCGATATGAATGCTGCCGGGTTTTATAAATCAGACAACCGCCGGGGCAATTCATTGGCTTTATCGCATATCTTGCATCATCGAACTCCGTGAAGTACATATTCTCCTTGTAGTTGTCCCAATGACCGCTCTTGTGCCAGAGCTCTTCGTTGAGAATAATAGGAGTCTGGATTTCCTGATAACCGTATTTATCGTGCACACCGCGCCAGTAATCAACAATGGCATTCCAGATAATCATCCCTTTAGGATGAATAAATGCAAAGCCAGGCCCTGCCTTATTGAAGCTAAATAAATCAAGCTGCCTGCCGAGTACACGGTGGTCACGCCTTTTTGCTTCTTCCAACCTTTGCAAGTAGTCATCTAACTCTTTTTGGCTTGGCCAGCAGGTGCCATAGACACGCTGCAGCATTTTTTGTGTTGGGTCGCCGTGCCAGTAAGCGCCTGCCACAGACATAATCTTAAAGCTTCCCACCTTACCGGTGCTTGGTACATGCGGACCACGGCACAAATCCTCGAAACCACCACCGTGTGAATAAAAACTGATGATTTTGTTATCAGCGTGCTTAATATTGTCGGTTTTATACTTGTCGCCGGATAACTTTTCAAGCGCATCAGCCCTGGACATCTCATTGCGAATAAATGGCTTATCAGCCGCAACAATTTCCTGCATCTTATCTTCTATGCCTTCGAAATCGCTCGGCCGAATCGGCTCATCAAGGTCGATATCATAGTAAAATCCGTCTTCCACAGTTGGACCATAGACCAGCTTTGCATCCGGCCAAATACTGCATATTGCCTCAGCCATTATATGGGCGCAGCTATGCCGCATTACTTCAAGGCCTTGTTCATCTTGTGCCGTGATGATTTGAACGGCTGAGTCGCCGTCGATAGGCGTGGATAAATCTACCAATTGCCCATTTACTTTCGCAGCTATAGCTGCCTTTGCCGGCCCCCGCCCTATTTGTTCAGATAATTGTTTTACCGTTGTGCCGTCGGCTACCTCTAATATGCTACCGTCGGGCAGTGTAACCTTTGCCATAGATTTATCCAGTACGCAATTCCCTCTTTACCTTTCTCTTTTTAGCCACAAAGTTATCCCCGCTTCCTCGGAGACAAGCTTGTCCCTGCGAAGGCAGGGGACACAAAGAGAATAAAAGCGAACTAAAGTGAGCTAATGTGAAAAATAATACGCCGTAGGCGTATAAATCCACAACTTTAGGCACTTTACACTTTAGACACTTTACACTTTTTAGTGCCTTTGACTTCGGCGAACTCAGTCGAGCCGTGTCTTGGTGGCAAAAAACGCTTACAAAACAAAATATACCTATTCGAATCGAAATGTCAAGTATCAGTCTTGGCCTGTGGCTCTCTTCAGCAATCATCAATTTACCCTGTTAGAAAGAATTCCCCGATAGGGCTTTCTAACGGGGCAAAATATCGGCCAAAGACCTTACAGCTTGTCCGATATAGGCGGAAAGTTATGCTACGCAGCACTACTATATCGAATCGCCTTAAATCTTATAACTTTTGAATTAGCAAATAGTTATACGAATATACCACAATAAATCTGCTCTGTCAACCCCGTTAGATAGACAGATAGACTCTGTTAGATGGAAACTTATCTAACGGGGTCAACACTACACTGTTATATGGATTTCTCTTGTCATCGTTCGCCCTTTTTGATATAATAAATACAGTAAATGAGGATGAGGTGATAATTGGGCTGATAGAGAACATGCTAATTAGTAGTGAGCAAGGTTGAACCAAATGGACGTAATTCTGGTTTTATTCAAGAAAAACGGCTCGCAGAAAACCTTTTCTCTGACGAGCAATGTTACGGTAATCGGCCGTCGTCAGGATAGCGATTTATGCGTTCCGCTCAAGTCCGTTTCCCGAAGGCACTGCCAGCTAAATGTTAACACAGACACCCTCAAAATCCGTGACCTCGACTCGCATAATGGTACCTACCTTAACGGTAAGCGCATAGATAAGGCAACTGTTAAAGCAGGCGACTATATCAAAATTGGCCCTCTAACATTTCTAATACAGATTGACGGCCAGCCCAAAGAGATTGTCCCACCTGAGCAGCCATCCAAAAAACCTGCTACAGAAGAAGAATCTGATACGACAGCGCTTCCGCAAGGCGAGCTGGAGGATAAGCTATTAGCAGATGAGGGTAGTTTCGCCGAGCTGGAGCTTGATGGATCTGGCTTCGACCTGACCGAGCTTGAAGACTTTTAAGCTCGTTCACGCATTGAAAATGCCTGCCTTCCTAAAGCGTTTTTAGCTTGCGAATGCCGGTAATATATGTTACATTATCTGTGCACCTGTGCAAGCACTTTATCTTCTGTATTTGCTATGGAAGAAAATTTATGCAAATATTCGAATTTATACCCTGCTTCCACTTAAGTTCATCGTGCTTGTTGTCGGCAAGTACTAATCCAGTCTCCTCTATATGGACACTGCCTTTTAATCCTGTTAAACTTATCTTGCTCGTGGTGTGGGTATATCTTTGCCTGTATTTTGTCCAGGTTGTTCAGTTTAGCCCCTTAGTGCCAAAAAAATACAAATCAATTGCCTATATCATCACTCTTTTTACGGGACCGCTGCTTTTGCTTGTTTTGTTGGTAGTAGATTCAACAAAAAAATCTTTTGTAACCGGTGACAACATTTTTGTGCTCATAAAACAACAAGTAGAAAATATAATTACCAATATACGTTATCGAAGGCCTGTTTCCACCAAAGACGATTCGACCATCAAGCTACTTAGTTCATCAGGCCACGAGCTTAAAGAGATATACGGACACGGTGATAGTAAGCGACAGGACAGCCATATCTTTGACCTGACCGAGAAAATTATCACAGATGCTCTTGACTCACGGGCCAGTGATATTCTTATCGACCCGAAAGATGAGTCTGTATACACGATTAGGCTGCGGATAGACGGTGTTTTGAGAACAGTAAAAAAACTCGAGGCGGATACGTCCAAAGCGGTCGTAAATAGTATAAAAGCTGTTTCGAGCATGGACATCTCCGAAAAAAGAAGACCTCAGGACGGCGCCTTTATTGCAAAAAGGGCTGAGACAACAACCTCGTTTCGGGTCGCAAGTGCCGGTGTCGTTAACGGCGAAAAGTTATCGATAAGGATACTGAACCAAAATGCCGGCACGTTTAAACTGACAGACGTTGGAATGACAAATAAGCAATACTCAATTATCAAAAGTGCAATAAATAAACCATCTGGTATGGTGCTGGTATGTGGGCCTACCGGCAGCGGCAAAACCACAACGATGTATGCAATGCTAAATCACATCGACCGCTTTACACACAATGTCATTACAGTAGAAGACCCGATTGAGGCCGTCCTGCCGCAGGCCAGTCAAATTGAAATTAATCCAAAAGCTGACATCACTTTTGCAAAAGCTTTACGCAGCATCTTAAGGCAGGACCCCGATGTGATATGCGTGGGTGAAATACGTGATGAAGAAACCGCAGAGATTGCACTACGGGCTGCCCAGACGGGCCATCTTGTACTGGCAACTATACACTGTGACAGCAATGCAACGGCGCTGGTCAGACTGCTGGATTTAGGCGTATCGTCTCTTTTATTATCATCTGGACTAAGTCTTCTAACTTCTCAGAGATTGCTTCGTCGGCTTTGCAAACACTGTAAAAGACCTGCGCAGCTAACCCAGTCTCTCATCGGGGAATTTCAAACAAAAAAAATAGACTATGCAAATGTGTACGAAGCTGTGGGTTGTAAGTACTGCGCCGGGACCGGCTATTGGGGAAGAGTGGTAATTTTGGACCCGTTGGTCATAACCGACCAATTGAGGGCTGATATCGCCAACAATAAAACCTTTATAGCTGGATTGAAAACTGAAGGTATTAGAAAAGATAAATCTAACCTGAAAAAAGAAGGATTGAGAAAGGTAATATCCGGTATAACATCTCTGCAGGAGCTAAAGAGGGTGATAGGATAAGTTTTATGATATTTTGGATTAGTATATTAACGGGTGCACTTTTTGCCTGGTTCGCCATTAAGCTGGGTTTTTACGATACATTGACGTTCCTGTTCAATATCGTAATCGCAATCTATGTAGCTGTTTTTTTGACACCGATAATTATTGATTTTGTACCGGCAGCCGGTGATACGTCGTTCGGTAATGCGCTGACCTTGCTCGCTCTCGCAGCGGGGACTTTCTTCATTTTGTTCGGCATATCCTACACATTCATTACAGGCCAGTTCAACATCTCATTTCCAAAAATATTTGATATCCTTTTTGCGGGTTTGCTGGGCTTTCTGACCGGTTTTTTGCTTTTAAGCTTCGTAGCTTTTTTAATCTGCGTTACACCAATTTCTCAAAACAAGTTAGCAAACGAAATAGGTTTGAACCGGCAATCTCAGCAGGCAAATATATCGTATATCTGCTGGTGGTGCGATTTGGTTCATAGCATAGTGGCCAACGAAGACAGCCCAAAATCCACCGAATATGCTATCAATTTGTGCTTGCAAAGCGCTGAAAAGAAAACCCGCGATGATTCGGTCGAACACGCTGAGCCTAATAAGCCCTCTGATGCCAATGTTCCAACACCGGCTCACACGAGCCACGGGACACGCTCGTGCTACGCAGCGCTTCGCAGAGTAGTAAGAGACGAGCGACGAGCTACTGCCTTAGATAGATAATAATGCCCGTCAGTATTAAAACGACGAGCACACACACCAATATAGCAGTTACAAATACCCACATAAAGCGTCTGTTCTGCCTGGAGATAATGTATTTGAGGTATCTGTCACTGGTGGCAAAAGTCCTGCTCATCTGTAAAATACTGTCTGTCTGACCGGCTGTGCTCTCGTCCAGTTTTTCCAGCGTTTGGTTAAATTTATTGAAGCTTTCAGTGATTTGCACATCGGTATCGGCTGCAGCCGCAAGTTGATGGTCGATATCAACCAGGGCATCGGTCTGCTTGGCCGTCTCAGCTGGTATCTTTTCAACGGCATCTACAAACTGCTGATTCTTGGCAGCTGCTGATTTGAGTTGTTCGATGAGCTGTTCGGTTATCTGCTTTTGATTTTCAACAACAGCAGGAAAATTTTCAAGTAGTTTCGGTAATTGTTCAATCCTGCCCATCAAATCCTCGTGCTGTGTAATCTGACGGTTCAAGTGTTCGTTGATTCCCTGCAATTGGTCTATGAGCTTATCGAAACCCGCCTGCAATTTCTCAAGCGTCTCGAGTTTGTCTCTTGGCTGAACCGTTTTCACCAGCACCTGACCACTTTGTGCCTTGGCCGCCTGCGGTTCATCACCAGCCGCTTCTGTTGGCTGAGGTTTCTGGCTGATTAGGCCTTCGCCATCCAGATCCGGCCGATGCTCCGCAGCTCCGCTTAATTTGAGTCTCTTCAGCCAGTTGTTCGTCTTCTCCAAAAATCCCTTCAAGCTCATTTTCAAAGTCCCCATAATCTTGTCTTCGCCGTAATGGACTTGGCCATGCCTAACGGCAGGCGCCCTGCGGACTGACTTCTGTATTCTACACGAGTAAACCCCATTAAAACCCTTCCTTCCCACAAATTCAAGTCATTTCCAAAAATTCCCTTATACCCTGCTCACCTGATATCCTACTGCCTGATAACCTGATTCCCTTATCCCCAATTCGCTAATTCACTATCTTCTCTTTGTGTCTTTTTGTCTTCGTGGCCAGATTTAATATCGCAAACTCTCCGAAGAATTTCTTTGCTTCCCTATCATACGCCCTGGCTGCCTCTTTTTCATCCTGAAAGTAGCCGATTTGCCTTCTTTTGCGATTGAAAACTATTATCGCCCGCCATTTTTTGGTTTGTTTGTTGTAACAGACGCCCCGGTACTTTGAGGAGCAGTTCTCCTTTGGATACCGGGCGTTTCGGGCATTTTGGGCCTGCGTGGCAGCGCGGAGGTTTTTATTTCTGTTATCGAGCCCGTTATGATTGATATGGTCGGCGATATAGCCGTCTGGTATAGGGATAATCAGATTATGCATAGAGATAGTTCGTCGTTTTCTTGGGTATTTTGACCACTTACCTCTAACGGCGTAGAAGCTATTGCCGCCTCTGGCAGCGTACCATTTATATCTGTTAAGGCGCATATAATCATCGCTGTCAACGATGGCGAATTTACCTTGTGTCAGGCGTATTCGCCGAAAAGGATAGCCGTACCTCAGCCGACGATACAAAAGTAGCGGAATTACAGCGATCCTTTCCAGCCGGTCAGGAACGTTTATTTTGATGATATGTTCGATTACCAAACTCCCGCTCTATATTTACGATTTGCGATTGACGTTGAGGTATCACTCGCTGAATTTCAAATGCTCCAAACTTTTTGGTCATCCCTCGGCTTTGCTCCCTTCGGCGATGCTCAGGACAGGCGGGACAGGTTTTGGATTTTGGTTCACCCCGTTAGATACGGAGTTATCTAACGGGGTCAATTTGATATTGTTTCGTGCTTCGTATTTAGAGTTTCGTATTTACTTTTTTGGGCCTGACCAAAAAAGAGGCCTTCCATAATTGGACGAACCTGCGTGTTTGATTGAAAATTGGGATGTTTTTGACGGGATTAACAGGATTAACCTGTTGTTATCAAAGGAGTTAAAAAATTTTGAAAATTTTCGATTTTAGCGCGCAACTACCTGCGTATTTGATTGAAAATATTTTGTAAATCTATATACAATAGGCACTTATGGCAGATTCTTTTACAATCCCTTGTGGATTAAAGACTTATGCGCGCAACTACCTGCGTATTTGGTTGACTTGTCTTCGCGCAGGCGGGAATTTTTCGCCAAAATCTTGCCTAAATTAATGCAAAAACGATTGGTTAGCCCCGCCACCCCTGGCCTGAGCGAAGTCGAATGGCCGTGGGCGGGGTCAATGTTTGCCCCTGCCGCTCGTGGCAGGGGTCATATTTAGCCCCGAAGCCTGCTTCGGGGGTAATAAAACCTCGCAACGGGGTCACTCTTATCGTCCCGTACCAAAGTTTTGTTCTTTGGTGCGTGGACGGCAGGGGTGTAAACTGTGAGGTCACTTCCTTATCGTTTAGCCCCCAGCTTCGCTGGGGGTCATATTTACCCCCGCCCAAAAATGCACTTTTGGCCTTTTCCAGGCCGATTTAACCACGCTCCCCGTCAGGGGTCCCTATGATAAGGGCCTGTCGCCTCGTCTCGCGACGAGAGTCGCGGAGGCAGGCCGCGGGGGCTTTCAAAGGCGGAAGCGACGAAATTTGGCTTGTGTTTGGTGAAAATTGGGAGGATAATATCCCGCGGAGCAGTAGAACGGTTGCAATTGGCTCTGTGATTAAGAGAAAATAATCCCAACTATGCAGCATTATTTAGCCATAACGTGGACATCAGGAGGATATGATATGGTTATGTCTAAAAGTCGTTTAGCTGTCGTGCTCACTTTTATTGTTACTTTCGTCGGGGGCTGTGCGAGCCATATTGATGTAGAACCTGCATCATTCGGCCAGGAAGATGAGACAGCGAAAGAAAGTGGATCAACTTCGTTTCAGCCAAAGCCTCTTGATGACGATTGGAGCAAGTGGCTTGTTGGTGAATGGGAAGGCTTAGCCGATTCAGATGTGGGAACAGGTAAAGTGTGGGCAAAGATAGATTTCGGTTTAAATGGTCAGTTCTTAATCATGAACAGCGAGAGCATAATAACTGAGAGAAGTGACGAGCAGACGCAATATCTTAAAGATACTCTGCGTGCCTCTGATGAAGATATCGAAAGCGATCTAAGTTCTACTTTCAAAGCGCTGCAAATTTACACGATTGATCAGAATACCGGCGAAGTTATTGGATATTTGTTTGATAGCTTGCGTTGTATCGCTGAAGGTAGAGGCAAACGCCAAGGGAATAAAGAAATCATAGATTGGAAATGGTCTGCGATCGCTCAAGGGGCGACAAGTGTTCAAATCATAGAAAAAATCGACGACAATAAGTTTGCCCTTAATCACAAATACATCTTGCCAGATGGCAATAAAATGGAAGATAAAGTTGAAATGACTCGCAAGACGATAACACACGAGAAGTAAACGCGAAATAAGCAGGCCGATTTAAACCCTGCTAAAGCGCCGCGGGGGCTTTGTACTGCTTAACTGTCTATTCCCTTAATAGCGAAGCCAGTGAACCTTTTGGGTAGCCGTAAAGTCGAGCGTTGAGAAGGTCCTCTAATTTAGCGTAGTCAACCAATCCTTTAGGGAACAACGCCAGCCAGCTACAGATGTCCTTAAAGTCCCGAAGTTCCAAATCCCAACCGGGTTTCGACGAAAGCGCCTCGCGAACACTAATGGCGTCACCAGAAAAACTGCTGGTTGTCACAAAGATACCCCTTTGAACGCCTTCAATGGCCATTGCTCCAACGAATTGCCTAACAAGGCCAACGCCTATCTTCCTATGCCTTGCGTATCTCTTGACCTCCACGAAGAACTTGCCCCCGTTGCTGTCGAACCCGATGATGTCTTTGCCTCCGTCACGTGTTTGCTTCGTCAATTCTAGCTTACAGTCGCGGGCTGACACCAAAGCGTCTTTGATTATCTCCTCAACCTTATGGGGTGAAAGAGCATATATCTTCTCCGGGTTTCGCCGGAGTTCATCTATTATAGCAGTCCTGGCTTCATTTGGAAAATCAACGGACCGCATGTCCTTGAGGATGGCATGGAGATATGTAAACTCTTCCGGCTCGTCCTGCATGCCCCACTCATGGTAAACAAGATCCCACCAACCGCACCTTTTGCACACGGCAATATCATAATCCATGTCGTGGCCATACATTGTCATACTTAGTTTCTTCTTGGTGAACCGATTACTGCACATTGGGCAGCACTGATACCGCCTGCGTGGTTGCCCACCTGGCTGGAGTTCCTCCCCATCAACGAAACTGCCATAGAGTAATCTTGTAATCATAGCCTAACAATGATTATACAGTTTTTATAAGAAGTTCCCGTTGCTTCTTCAATATTTATCCAATCTCTTTTATCGAATGATTCCGCGTGTGCAAATAAGTTGCCCATCCTACCCGGCCATTAAAAAGCACAATTCTATAGGTACTCCTTCAAAAGCTTCAAACAATGCCATTCTTTTATGTCGACTTGCTCTCTCTTAATTGTCTCAGGACTATCTTTTAATCGTTTTACTATTTTTCTTACTATATCTTGTATTTCTTTTGCTGATGATTTAAAGGCAGTTCCATAGATATGGGCCGACGAATTTATCGTTTCAGGCATTTTCAAAATATCCATATTCTCCTCTGCATAACCGAAGCCAAGATAAAAAATCTGCTCCGCATCTGTTAACAACTCCTCGACATCTTCTAATTCTGAATCATTATCTAGCTCGTATATTGTCTTAATATTACCTGAATATCTATTCAATAAGGATTCTGTTATTGAGGGTTTATAAGCAACCCCCTTTTCTCCATCCTGCCAATCAAGAGGGGCAATACATCCATACATATGAATGATTTCAATGCTATCCATTATCGTAACAATTTCATGCTTGGGAGCCTTTGTAAAAGAATTTCGAAAACTCTCAAAGAGAAAATGCTCTAATGATCTATCGTAATTAAATGTAATAAACGAAACTTTGCTATTTGTTGTTATTCTGCGCAGTTTTTTCAAATCGATCACACCATCTGTCAACTTGTCAAATAAGTAAAAATACCAATCCTGCTCCGGATACTTAGACCTCTCTCTGAAGTTGCTCTTTATCTCAGCATCGAAAATTGTATAAGCAATAATACTTTTTCCTGTTTCCGCTAAATGGGGATTTCTTGCTAAAAACAAATCAATAGATTTTGTGGTAGAATCATTGAATGTTTTAATGAAGAATTTTATTTCTTTGTGTTTATTCCTTCTTGTCGTCTCATCTGGGTATGCTCCATTTAGATGATTCAAATATTTAATTGTGAGATTAAGACATATTTCTTCTCTCAATTGGGCTCCAGATGGATACCCATAAGGACAACTTGCTCCCACTCCCAAAACAAAAACTGTTTTTTTGTCAATCATATCTAAAAAACTTTCTCTGTGGCTAAATAAAACTTTCCATTTTTTCCTTATCCGCCTTCGATTAATCTATGGCGAGACTCCGCTCAAATAAAGCTTTTTATTTTCACTCCGCAAATCTTCTTGGTTAATCGCTGTAATATTTTTGCACGTTCGGCCAAATACTCGAGTTGTTTCTTTGTGATTTTGTAGTCCTTCTTATAACGGGCGTCGACGTAGGCCTTCTTTAATAACGTAAAGGTCTTGCGCTGCGAAGCAGTCTCTCGCGGGAAGACCTTTGCAAATTCAATGTTATAGCTCACGGCCTTTATACCCAATAATTCAATATCGTGTGTCCTGAAACGATAATTGATAAAGACCAGCGTAACAGCACTATAAAAACTCTCAACGGCCTGATGAAGCATAAACGCTGCAAGTTTGTAATCGCGTTTTTCAACTTTATGTTCGAAAGAATCGTAAAAGCTCTTAGCTTTTTTGAACCATTGTTTGAAATCTTCCTCTGCGATTTGTTTTCTTTGCTGCGGCGTTAGTATTTTCGCCTTGCCTAAGTTGTGCTTGCTCACGTGGTAGAGGTGGATTCCTTCTTTTTTTATGTCTGTAAAGAAGTACCGGCCTTCGGTGACCATATGCCTTACGTAGCTGAATGTATGGTAGATTATGCTGTGAGGCGTTTTGATGCTTTTTGTTGCATCGATAGCTTTTTCTGCGCGATCGTGGAGGTCGCAATCACCGGCTGACTTTTTTGATTTGGTAGCGACGAGTATATCGAAGTCTGATTCATATACGTGAGTAGTATGGCCTTCGGTGTGTATATCCTCGACCCAGTTGCCGCGGGCGTATGAGCCGAAAAGGACTATCATTCGCACATCCGGGATTTTTTCGAGGATGATATCCTTTATCAGTTCCAACTCATTTTGTTTGTGTTTCGGCAGATGTGAAAGAGACTTTTTCATAGCTGATATTATGCCGTAAAAACATCATAATTCAAAATAAAAATTTCAAAAGTAGGGTTCCCTCTGTGTTCTCTGCCTGTCCTCCGTAGCTTGTGCCACAGGTAGCCCCTAAGGGGCGGAGGATGGGCGCTCTCCTTGTCCTGCGTAGCTTGTGCCATAGGTAGCTCCTAAGGAGCGAAGCATGGATGTGGCTAAATCTTTCTATGAACAACGAACCCATCCACTCATCTACCCGTCCACTTGTCGAGATACGCTTCACGCTTCACGAGATACCCTTCACGCTTCACGAGATACCCTTCACGCTTCACGAGATACGCAATACGCATATAAACCTCTAAACTTTCCGTCCAAAAAGGCCGATTTTATCCACGTAAAAAGGCGCTATTTTTCTATCAAAAACGCTAAATTTTTTTTGACAACCTCTTTATAACTTGATAATTAGGTCATTAAAGCTTATTATCGGATGTGCAGATAAAAGCCGGAAAATAGTCCCCGCACCTACTTTGAGATTGCAACGTAAATTTCAGTATTAGTACTTAGAATTATAACTAAGCTTTATCTGTTGACTCGACAATGGAACCTCAAAGTAGGTGCGGGGCGGTCTTTGGTTTTATCAGGGTTCTTAAATGAAGAACGAAACAAATTACGATACGATGTTTGGCAAGATGGTCCTTGAGCAGGGTTTGTGCACAGACGAGGAGTTGCGTCGCTCCCTTAAGGAGATGGAAGCCCGCCGTAAAGTCAACCCTGTAATACTTAAGGACCTTATGATGGAGCTGGGCTACATTACAAAAACCCAGGCCGAGCGATTAGGCACCAATATAAAAGAGAGCAAGGCCGCCGCTCATCAGATACCCGGTTACAGGATACTTGGCAAGCTCGGTGCAGGTGCGATGGCCATCGTTTACAAAGCGCAGCAATTGAGCTTGAACCGCATGGTTGCGATAAAGGTTTTGCCGAAGCGTTTTAGTGAAAATCCCGAATATGTCGAGCGGTTCTACAAGGAGGGCCAGGCCGCAGGCAGCTTGAATCACCCCAACATCGTCCAGGCCATCGACGTCGGCGAGGCAGGCGGTTATCACTATTTTGTAATGGAATATGTTGAGGGCAAGACCTTATATGATGATTTAGCGGCCGGCAAGATTTTTAGCGAAGACGAAGCCCTCGAAATCATTATTCAGGTCGCTCACGCACTTGCTCACGCCCATGCCAAGGGCCTTATTCACCGTGATGTCAAGCCCAAGAACATAATGATAAACACTGCCGGCGAGGTCAAGCTCGCCGATATGGGTTTAGCCCGTGCAACAACAGACCTTGAGGCCGCACAAACAGAGCAGGGCAAAGCTTACGGAACTCCATATTATATCGCACCCGAGCAGATCCGAGGCAAGATCGACATCGACGGCCGAGCCGACATCTATGGCCTCGGGGCCACGTTCTATCATCTTGTTACCGGCCGGGTGCCGTTTATGGCTAAGGATTCCGGCGATGTGATGAGAAAACACCTCAGGGAAAAACTGATTCCACCCGACCATATAAACACCTCATTATCAGCAGGAATATCAGAAGTCATCGAAATTATGATGGCTAAAAAAAGAGAAGACCGCTACAAAAACGTGGAAGAACTGCTGGTTGATTTAGAGGCCCTTCGCCAAGGCCAGCCGCCAGTTCAAGCACGTAGAAGATTTGATGTCTCCGCACTTGCCCAATTAGAAAAAGGACAGGCAATCGAAGAAGCTCAGCAAGGAACTTACAGGCCGGAAGCCGACACTAATTACAAAGTTGCCATCATAATTTTAGGTGCACTCGCAGCCGTATTCTTTATCATCATTATCCTAATGCTTGCCCTTTAGACGGTTCATATCACATCCAGCTCGTCAGGGCAAAGGTCCTGCCGTAGTCCCGATATTTTTGTCAACCCTTGCCCTCTCATACGGTTATTAAGCACGGATTTGCCCCAAATTACATAAGAATATATGGAACACAAAGCTGCTTTTGAGCATCTTTATGTCTGAAAAGTCCTATAAATTCCTTGACAAAGGCATCTAAATAGGATAAAATCAGGTTTTTCTATGATAAAAGAAGCTGTGGGAGATTTATCCGCCATACGTTGGGCGGATTTATCCGAGTTGGCCTTCTGGCCACAAAGGATTGGTTACATTTCAGCACGAATGCGATAAGCTATTGCCAGAGGCCAAGTTAGAGAATCTATCGATTATTTTAGAAATTTTGCAGAAAAATTGTAACATTTTTGCGTTTTTGTGGACTATATATATTAGAAGCGTATTAGCCACGAAGAGAAAAAAAGTGACTAAAGTGACTAAAGTGACTAAAGTGAGCTAAAGTAAAAAAAAATCAACAACTTTAGGCACTCCAAACTTTAGGCACTTCGCACTTCTTTTCGCCTTTGTGGCAAGGAATAAAAATCAGTGAAATCTGCCCGCCGAAGGCGGATAAATGTAATCCGTGATTAAAAAAAATAAATTAACTAGCGAAAAATGAGGTACTAAAATGTCAAAGAAAAGGTTTTTATCTATTTTATCACTAATTATGCTCATGACCAGCATTTGCGGTACAGCCGAGGCAATATCGGTTTATGTAACTGATGATGTAAATGATGGTGATTGTCGTGGTCCGGGTGATGAGATAACGTACACGATTGATTACGATTATATTTGTTACTCGAACTGCCTGGATATCAACGATGTAAACATTATCGATTATTTGCCACCTGAAGTGGATTTTAATTCAGCTTCAGACGACGGCGTCTATGATTCCAATTCCCATACAGTTAGATGGTATATAGGTACACTCGAACCTAATGATTTCGGTTCTGTTACACTAACAGTCGAGGTGAAATGCGTTGAGCCGGGCAGTACAATCATAAACTATTGCGAACTGAGCAGCGGTGACGAGGTTTTAGACAGCGCTGAAGACGACACCCCCGTATGTGGACCACCTACGCTTACCAAGGAGGACGACGTGCCCGATGGGAACTGTGTCGGGCCTGGCGATGATATAATATATAACATCTACTACGATGCTAACGGTTACGGCGATACGGATGTCGTAATCACCGATGAGCTGCCGGAGGGGGTGGAATATATTATGTCTGAGCCTAGAGGAGACTACAACGAAGTTTCCCACACCGTTACCTGGGATATTGGCACATTAGAACCGAATGAATCAGGTTCTGTTACGCTAACAGTCGAGGTAAATTGTCCTGAGCCGAACAGTATAATCACAAACTACTGCGAAATGACAGGCAACTGCATTGACATCAACGACTCCGAGGCCACTGATGTCTGCTGCTGCCCGATACTTACCAAGGAGGACGATGTTCCCGATGGGAACTGTGTTGGGCCTAGTGAAACCATAACCTATAGTATCTACTATGCCGCTAACGGGTACGGCGACACGAATGTGGTTATTACCGATGAGATACCGGATGAAGTGAATTATGTTTCATCAGACCCCTGTGGATTTTATGACCCTTGTTCCCACACCGTTACCTGGGATATTGGCACATTAGGGCCTAATGATTCGAATTTTATTACGCTAACAGTCGAGGTAGATTGTCCTGAGCCGGGCGGAACAATCACAAACTTCTGCGAAATGACAGGCAACTGCATTGACATCAACGACTCCGAGGCCACTGATGTCTGCTGCTGGTGTCCCATCTATGTGGATGCAGATGCTACCGGCTGTAACAACGGGTATTCGTGGGAGGATGCTTACAACTACCTACAGGATGCCCTCGATGCCGCACGGGACTGCGACTGTAATGAGATTCGTGTGGCTGAAGGGACGTATAATCCTGATGAGGGTACTGGAGTCGAACCCAATGACCGAGAAGCTACGTTCGAGCTTATCAACGGCGTGGTCATTAAGGGCGGCTACGCCGGCTACGACGCGAACGACCCTGATGTCCGGGATATCAGACAATACGAAACGATTTTGAGCGGAGACCTGCTCGACAATGACAGGGAGGTCTCTGACCCATGCGACTTACTCAACGACCCCTGCCGGGCGGAAAACAGCTACCACGTTGTAACCGGCAGCGGGACAGATGAAACGACTGTGCTGGATGGATTTACCATCACCGCCGGCAATGCTAATGGGTCTGAACCATGCGATTGCGGCGGTGGGATGTACATAGTGGACAGTAGCACAACGGTGACGAACTGCACCTTCAGTGGGAACTCGGCAGACTACTCTGGCGGCGGGATGTACAACGATGGAGCCGACCCGAATCTGACCAATTGCACATTCAGCGGGAACGTAGCAGATGCAAATGGCGGTGGGATGTGTGGCGGCAGCCCGACTATTACCAACTGCACATTCGTCGGGAACGTAGCAGATGCAAATAGCGGTGGGATATACAGCTATAACGCAATGGTGACGAACTGTATCCTCTGGGGTAACGAGGACGGACAAATTGACGGAAATGCCATTGTTACCTACAGCGATATCCAGGGCTGGGAAGGCGATGGTAACAATATTGGCGAGGACCCGATGTTTGAATCGGATGGCTATCACCTGACGCTGTGCTCACCGTGCATCGATACCGGAGACCCGAATGGTGATTATGACGGCCAGGTGGACATCGACGGCGAAGACCGAATAATGGATGGTAACGGCGATGACACCTCTATCGTTGATATGGGTGCGGATGAATATTATCCAGATTGCAACCTTCTGCTATATGCGCATTGTCCACAACCGGCTGATGGTGCGACAGATGTGCCAGTGGATGTGGTTCTTAGCTGGAGGCCGGGAATAGATGTCGCCGGTGTGAATGGGCACAGGGTATACCTCGACCCCAACGAGCAGAAGGTAATAGACAGAAGTGGCTGTGAAGTTAACGGTGTTAACACTACTGACCCGTGCTATCCTCTTCCTACCCCGCTTATGTTAGGCGAAACTTACCACTGGGCTATCGATGAAGTTAATGACATAGGCCCGGACCCGTGCTTATGGGAAGGCGATGTCTGGAGATTTACGACAGAAAGATATATTGTTGTGGAGGATTTTGAGTCGTATGCGAACACGGATGCTCTGCGTGATGTATGGAGCGATTATTATACCCAGTCCCCTTATACCTCCGCGGAAGTTTACATCGAGAATACCATCGTCCACTGGGGTAGTAAATCGATGAGGTATCGGTACAGGAATAATTTGACGCCATACTATTCTGAGTCCTACGCGGATATTACTGATTTGCCAAGCGGAATCGGTTCGGATTGGACCACCGTTGGCGGCATTAAGGCATTGGTGCTGTGGTTCCATGGCAAATCAGACAATCCCGTTGATGAGCAGATGTATGTAGTTCTGGAAGATGGTGCTGGCCATACTGGCATCGTGGAATATGACGATATGAACGACGTAACGGAGGAAGATTGGCATGAGCATGAGTGGGCTATCAACCTGGCAGATTTCACCGACGTGAACCTGGCCAATGTTTCGAGAATTACTATTGGTTTCGGTGACGGGGTCAAAGGTAGTGATGGTACGGTGTACTTTGACGATATCCGGCTGTATATCATATGTATTTTTTCAGAGCGTTCAGAGGAATTCGCCAGGCGCGACTACGCTCCGCCCGGTGCCCCCGCCGGGGATTGCAGGATAGACTATCGAGAGCTCGATATAATGGCACGCGATTGGCTGATGGCACCACCACCCGATCCTAATGTCGACCTGTATGGTGATGACACGATAGACTTCAAGGATTTTGCTATTCTGGCGGATTATTGGCTTGTGGAACAAGAACTTTGGCCATAATTGGCGTTGATACGAAGATAAAGGGCGAGATTGCCACATCCACACGCTTTCTTGCAGCAGTAAGAACATGGCCTCGCAATGATAATGGCAGTAGAGCCAAGCTACTTGCAGTGACAGAAGTCAGAAGACAGAGGACGGACGATAGAAGACAGAGGGCAGAAGATAAAGGACAGAAGGCAAGTTTCAAACTTGTCTTACACGCTGGCCCGACTCGCGGCGGAAAATGCAGGGGAATACGACAGTCAAGATTCAACAGACCAATAAAATTCATTTGCCAAAATAGACGGTCTATGCTAATATTCTCGTCAGGGCAAAGGCCTTTCGGGCTACGGCGGGCTTCCCGTTGCGACGCGGTCGCACCGCGGCGAACGCCCCGACGAGGCCGAAGTCCCGAATACCGACTTGGGGCCATAGCTCAGTTGGGAGAGCGCTTGCATGGCATGCAAGAGGTCGCGCGTTCGAATCGCGTTGGCTCCATTTTTCATATCCCATTGCATATATTTAGCTTTTAATTATCGAGATAGCTTACAATTGTAGCTGAAAATCTGCATTATTCCTATTCTTGACTCGCCACAAGGTGTTTTACAAAAGGCACTTATGATTTAATAAAGAAATTTTTGGAGAAAAACAGAACAATTATTGATAAATAGGAATAAATACTATATAGTAATGATACCTAATAACTTACAGGGATAAAGGAAAGAAGGATTATCCTTCGTTGGTTAACGAAGATAGATAGAGTTTTGAAAGGGCTCCGAATGAAAAACTTAGAAAACAAAGTTGCCTTTAAGAATCACTGGAAAGTTCTCATGCCGGCTTTCTTTTTCATAATCAGCTTTATGCCTGTTAATTGCTATTCTCTTGACCCTCCCCCTATTACGCCCAATGAAGAATTTTTCACGATAAATAATCCTCCATCCATACTTGAGGATTGGCATTTAATTGTAGATGGTAATGTCGAACAATCCTTATCACTCAGCCTACAAGAGCTGATGCAATATCCGGCAACCACCCTGATGTCAACTTTAGAGTGCTACTTTCCCACAGGACCTCCGTTGCTCGTAGGCAACGCTAATTGGACTGGAGTTCCGTTACAGACTATTATCCAGGAAGCTAACCCGTCAATTGAGGCAGAATCAGTTACATTCCATGCGCTCGATGGCTACTCTATGGGCCCCTATAGCCTGGATGAGCTGTTAGAGAGAGATGATTATCTCCTGGCCTACGGTATGAATGGCCAGACACTTCCTCTTGAGCAGGGCTATCCGCTAAAACTGGTTTTGCCGGGAATTGCCGGTTTTCAGAATGCGCGTTGGTTGGAACGTTTAGAAATATCCACATCGCCACCGGCCATAGACTTAAATCATTATCCAATTCACGCCAGGATCTTCGAGCCGAAGTATCAAGGGACTATTGCCTTAGGCACTTACACTATTCGTGGGATGGTAAACGCAGGTGAGGCAATAGACATTACCAAAATAGACATAACCTTAGACGACGGTGCAACTTGGGAACCCGCACAACTGCTTAACTATTACGTCCCTAATGTGTGGAAACACTGGGAATTTACTTGGGAGATTCCTCAAGTTGGTGAGTATCGGATTTTTGCTCGGGCGATAGATAGTCTTGGTAATGTCCAGCGAGAAATGATAGGAGATTTTGGTTGGCGGGGATTTAGAGTTCCTGTTACCGTTGATTACGATGATGATAGTGACGGAGTGGCCAACTCAATAGACAACTGCCCAAATGATTATAATCCCTCCCAGATTGATTCGGACGGCGATGGAACAGGAAATGTTTGTGATGCGGATTGTCCAGACCTCGATGGTTTAAATCCTGTAAACTTTGTAGATTTTTCAATATTCGCAAATAACTGGCAGTTGATTGAACCAGGGCTTCCGGGCGACCTTAATGGTAATGGGCTTGTAGATGTAAATGATTTGGCGATATTTGCAGATTATTGGTTGAGCCATTGCTATGAGGAATAAACAGTGAAAAGCAACATATAGTATATTATACACGAAGTTGGCAAGGCACCAGCTAAAATACCCTGTTAAGGATAAGAAATTTTGTGTGTATACAATAAAATAGATATAATAGCTCCTGCTTCAAACGATAGATTAATAAAATAGGGGTTTTTATGTCAAAAGTTAAAAGCAGGGGAGATAGATATCATTTGCAGCAAAAGCTCCAAGCCTTTGAGACAAAGTGTCGTCAAGCAGGTCTTAAAATAACGCCGCAGCGGATGGCAGTTTACAAAGCGCTGCTCGAAACAGATGAGCACCCTTCAGCGGAAATGGTTTTTAACAAGGTAAGGCAGCAAATGCCCAACATATCGCTGGATACAGTGAATAGGACGTTACTTACTTTGGCCGAGATAGGAGCAGCTTTTATTGTTGAAGGTTCGGGCGATGCCAAGAGATTTGATGGAAATCTCGAAGCTCATCAGCATTTTAAGTGCATAAAGTGCAAAAGAATTATTGATTTTCACTATAAACAGTTTGACAATATTTCCGTACCGAAAGCCCTTATCAGGAAGTTTACAATATTGAGAAAAAGTGTATATTTCGAGGGCATTTGCGATTTGTGCGCCGGGAAGTAGTAATATTAGCTGCTTTATGTAAAAGTCGCATTATATATTTTTCAAGCGAGGTAAAATGCAGAAATCAAGGTCTAAAGTAGCCATAGTAGGCGCCGGAAACGTGGGCAGCGCCTTCGCCTTTTCTTTAATGATAAAGGCGGCTGCCAGAGAAATTGTTCTTATTGATGCAGACCAGGAGCGTGCCGAAGGTGAATGTATGGATTTAAATCACGGTGCCAGCTTCGTTCAGCCGGTAAATATATATTCTTCCGGATTCGAGGGCTGTGAAGGAACTGATGTTGTTGTTATCACCGCTGGTGCCAAACAGAAGCCCGGCCAGAGTAGAATAGATTTAGTTCAAACAAACGCTGAAATCTTCAAGGACATCATACCTAAAATAATAAAATTTGCTAAGGATGCCATATTGTTAGTTGTTTCAAATCCTATGGATATTCTCACATATATAACTTTAAAGATATCAGGTTATGACAGCAGTAAGGTTATGGGTTCAGGCACCGTTTTGGATACCTCACGATTTCGATACTTGATAAGCGAGCATTGCCACCTGGACCCAAGAAATGTCCACGCTTATATTATTGGTGAGCATGGCGATACGGAACTGCCCGTCTGGAGCCACGCTAATATCGGTGGAATGGTGTTAGCTAAATACTGCCCGATTTGCGATGAGCATTGTGATTATAAAAAAGAGCTGGGTAAAATTTTCGAGGAGGTAAAAAATGCAGCGTACAAAATTATCGAAGCAAAAGGAGCAACCTATTATGCAATAGGGTTGGCGCTGGTGAAGATTGTCGAGGCAATATTAAGGGATGAAAGCTCTGTGCTGCCTGTCTCCGGCTTAATCAATGATTACTATGGAGTAAACGATGTGTGTTTAAGTATACCCTGTACAGTCAACAGAAACGGAAGGGGAAAAATTTTAAAGCTCGAGCTTTCTGAGATTGAGCAAAAACAGCTAAGCTATTCAGCAAAGACATTAAAAGAGATAATAAAAGACATAAAGCTTTAACAAATAGAGAAAATTGATATGACGACAGACCCAATATGTGGAATGCAAGTTGATGATAAAACAGGGTTAAGATTAGCTCATAAAGGAGAGACTTATCTGTTCTGCAGCTCTGGCTGCATGGAAAAGTTTGCTAAAGAAAATAAGATTTCAAAGGAACAAATTGCCACTTGCTTAACTGAGCCTGAAAGACATCTTTATAAAAATAAGACCTTTATTGTTTTTAGTGTCTTGATATTATTAGCCCTTTTATCCTATGTAATACCTTTTCTTGAACCGCTCAGAAAGTCTTTATGGATGTATTTTAAGACTTTATGGTGGGCTATTCTGTTGGGGCTTTTTCTTGGCGGCGTCATTGACCATTACGTGCCGCGCGAATATGTGTCGCATATTCTTTCGAGGCCAAGAAGAAGAACAATTTTCTATTCTGTTTTCTTAGGTTTTTTAATGAGTGCATGCTCGCACGGAATATTGGCGCTATCTATAGAACTGCATAAAAAAGGAGTATCTACTCCCGCAGTAGTAGCATTTTTGCTTGCCTCTCCGTGGGCAAATATAACAATTACAATAATGTTGATAGGATTTTTCGGAACTAAGGCCCTTTTTATAATACTTTCAGCTATCGTTATTGCCATAATTACAGGATTTATTTTTCAGATACTTCAAAGGAAGAATCTTGTAGAGATAAATGAGAATTCTGTAAGGAGCGAAGAAGGATTTTCTATCATAAATGATATTAAGAAAAGATATAAGAGTCATAGATTTTCTATGGAGACAGCTAAGACCGACATAAAGGGAATTTACAGCGGTATGGTATCTTTAAGTAATATGGTGCTCTGGTGGATTTTGATAGGTATGGGTATTGCCGGTGTAGTGGGAGCATACGTGCCCACAAATATATTTCAAAATTATATGGGTCCAACTATAGCAGGTCTGTTTGTGACGCTTATCATTGCCACAATATTCGAAGTGTGCTCTGAGGGCTCGGCTCCAATGGCCTTTGAGCTCTTTAAGCAAACAGGAGCTTTAGGTAACAGTTTTGTTTTTCTTATGGCAGGAGTAGTTACCGATTACACAGAGATAGGGTTAATATGGCATAATGTCGGCAAAAAAACCGCTGTTTGGCTTCCTATAATAACTGTTCCGCAAGTAATTTTACTGGGAATCATTGCAAATATCATATTTTAAAAAATGTAAACGGAGGTTATAAATGGAACTTAAAGGCACACAAACAGAAAAGAATTTGCTAACAGCATTCGCAGGCGAGTCTCAGGCAAGAAATCGCTACACGTACTTTGCGAGTCAGGCAAGAAAAGAAGGCTATATGCAAATTTCCGCCATATTTGAGGAGACAGCCAATCAGGAAAAAGAACACGCCAAGCGAGAATTCAAGTTTCTTCAGGGCGGTGAGGTGGAAATACGGGCGGCTTTCCCAGCCGGGGTGATAGGCAATACTAAAGAAAACCTGCTCGCTGCAGCAGCCGGTGAACATTACGAGAACACCGAGATGTACCCTGACTTTGCAAAGGTCGCAGACGAAGAGGGTTTTTCGGAAATTGCTGATGTATTTAAAAACATTGCTATAGCCGAGAAGCGGCACGAGCAAAGATATATAGCCCTGGCCAAAAACATTACGGACGGGACAGTCTTCAAGCGTGAAAAACCCGTCCGGTGGGTCTGCAGAAACTGCGGTTATGTCCACGAAGGAACAGAAGCTCCGGATGTATGCCCGTCCTGTGCACATCCGCAGGCACATTTCGAGCTGGAGGCAGTCAACTACTAAAAACTCTTCGGGAGAATACCCATGCAAGAGCGAAAAGGCCTGGTAACGATGAAAGGCAGCCTTTTGACTTTGGTTGGTGACGAAGTCAAAGTTGGCGATGTGATGCCGGATTGTGAAGTTGTTGGGAAAGAACTGGCGTCTGTGAAGCTTTCCTCCTTTCGCGGCAAAGTGTGTATCATTTCGTCTTTTCCATCACTTGATACCTCAGTGTGCGATATGATGACACGAAGGTTCAACAAGGAGGCGGTGGCGTTAGGCAACGAGGTGGTGGTGCTGGCGATTAGTATGGACCTGCCTTTTGCACAGGACCGCTGGTGCATAGCTGCAAATGTTAAGAATGTTAATGTGCTCTCGGACCATCGCACGACATCGTTTGGCCAGGCCTTTGGTGTGCTTATAAAGGAACTGCGTTTGCTCGCACGGGCAGTATTCGTAGTGGACAAGGAAGGGATTGTGCGGTATACGCAGATAGTTGACGAGTTAACCAATGAGCCGGACTACGAAGCGGTATTAAAAGCGGTGAAAGAAATAGAGAAATGAGGCAGCTAAGGCAAAACATCTATGTAGTGGGGGCAATTGACTATGACGGGCGCGGAATCAGATAAAGTTGATTTTATAAGCTTAAGAAAGGCGGTGAATTATGGCTGAAAAACTTCAAATTTACAAATGCAATATCTGTGGCAATATCGTGGAAGTGCTTCATGGTGGGGTCGGCGAGCTGATTTGCTGCGGAGAACCGATGGAACTTCTGGTTGCAAAGACAGCCGATGAGGGCAAGGAAAAGCACGTACCGGTGATTGAAAAAATTGATGGTGGCTACAAGGTAAAAATAGGCAGCGTTCCTCACCCGATGGAAGAAAAACATCATATAGAATGGATTGAGATTATTGCCGACGGCAAAGCGTATCGGCAGTTCCTCAAAGCCGGCGACGCACCTGAAGCTATCTTTAATATCCAGGCAGATTCTATCTCTGCCCGCGAGCATTGCAATATTCACGGATTGTGGAAAGGAGAACAGTAATGCCTATGCCTTTTAATGCAGACGAAGTATTCGAGATGGCTGAACAAATTGAAAGAAACGGAGCGAAGTTTTACCGCGCTGCTGCGGGGAAATTCCCCGACGTCCGTCAGATGCTGCTTGACCTTGCAGCTATGGAAGATGAGCACCTAAAAACTTTTCAGACTATGCGAGCCGAGCTTTCAGCTTCGCAAACGGAACCACCTGTTTTCGACCCTGATAATCAGGCCCAGATGTATCTTCAGGTAATGGCAGACGGACATGTTTTTGATGTTAAGGCCGACCCTACTGAGAAACTAACCGGCCAAGAAACTATGCCGGATATTCTCAAAACGGCTATCGGCCTCGAAAAGGATTCTATTGCCTTTTATGTTGGCCTGAAAGAGTGCGTTCCGTACAAAGCCGGCAAAGACAAGGTCGAAGCCATAATCAAAGAAGAGATGAGCCATATTGCCATCTTGAACAAAAAAATGGCTGATTTGTCATAGCTGGATATATTCCGCTATTCAGCAATTGCCGCAAAGCGAAGCCGGTCGAAGAGTGAATCCTTTTCAACAATCGCCTTGTGTTTCTCTGCGTTTAGTCGACTAAGCCATATATAAATAGACTAATACTAAGGGAATACTCTCTATGCAGAAAATTCAGCCATCCGTGACCCAACGGTTCGACAGGCTCACCGTCCTGAGCGAACCTGTCTTGAGCGCAGTCGAAAGAGTCGAAGGACAGGATATTCTATGTGCAGAAGTAGCAGCCCCACCGAATGCTCTGGTGGTCTTTGGAGCATCGGGAGACTTGACTCGGCGGAAGCTGCTGCCGAGTATTTTCAAGATTTTTATGCAGGGTTTGCTCGACGAAAGGTTTTACCTTTTAGGTGCGGGCAGAAAAAAGCTTTCAGACGATGATTTCCGCAAAGTCGCGAAGCAGGCGATACGACAGAATTCCATTGATGCAACGGCTAAAGTTTTTCATTCTTTTACAGAAAAACTCTACTATATAGACGGTGATTACAGTAATGCTGCGTTTTATGCTCACATTAAAACAAAGCTCACTGAATTAGACAAAAGGCACAAGGTTGACGGCAGCCGTGTTTTTTACCTGGCTGTTCCCCCACCTCTGTACAGCACAATAGTAGAGCATCTTGGCTCAGCAGGGTTATCCTGTCCTGCCGAGCCGGCCTCACGCCAGAGGGTCAGGTTAGTTGTAGAAAAGCCGTTCGGCAGGGATTTGCAAAGCGCAGCTGAGTTAAACAGGATAATCCACGATTGCTTCGACGAGTCGCAGGTCTATCGCATCGACCACTACCTCGGCAAAGATACCGTTCAAAATATCCTGATGTTCAGATTTGCTAATGCAATCTTTGAACCGGTCTGGAACCGCAATTTTATAGACCACGTTCAGATTACGATAGCCGAATCGGTTGGAGTCGAGCATCGCGGCGGCTATTATGATAAATCCGGAGCTATTCGTGACATATTTCAAAATCATATGCTTCAAATGCTCGCTCTCGTAGCGATGGAACCGCCTGCTTCTTTTGACGCAGACCACATTCGCGATGAAAAAGTCAAATTATTGCGTTCGATTCGGCCATTCAAAAAAGAGCAAATAAATGAATCTTTCGTCCGGGGTCAATACGGTCCCGGCTCGATAAACGATAGAGGTGTTGTCGGCTATCGGGAAGAATCCGACGTTGACCCCAACTCCAAGACCGAGACTTTCGTCGCCGCGAAGCTCTTTATCGACAATTTGCGATGGAAGGACGTGCCTTTCTACCTACGGACGGGCAAACGGCTTGCAGCAAAAGATACCGAAATTGCCATCACCTTCAAAAAGGTCCCGCATTCGATGTTTGCTTCTCGCCTCACTGACGCTCCGGCGCAGCGGGCAGCCGGCCTTAGCGATATGCCGCCCAATCTCCTGATACTGCAGATTCAACCGGAGGAAGGAATTTCCCTGAGCTTTCAGGCCAAGCGGCCCGGCTCAAAGCTCTGTATGAGCACGTTGAAGATGAATTTTAATTACAGAAGCGTTTTCCTCACTGATATGCCGGAGGCCTATCAGAGGTTGCTCTTGGACTGCATGGCCGGTGACCAGACGCTATTTACAAGACAGGATGACGTGGAGGTGTCCTGGCGATTATTGACGCCGATATTACAGGCCTGGCAAACCGATGGTTCCGCACCTCACCAATACCCGGCTGGCGCTGAAAGTTTCCCCGCAGCCGATTCGCTCATAGAGTCCGATGGCCGAAAATGGAGAAACCTCGGCACCAGCGAATAACTAAGAAAATAGCCACTCGTCTCGGCATGGGCGCGAGCCGTAGCCGGACAGATTTCACAGACCTGTCCTGAGCGAGGCAAAGCCATTACACGGATATTTTTAGCCACAGTCCCTGGGACTCCTTACGGAGAGCACACATCCTGCCCTGAGCGGCCCGTGGTGAGCAAGCCTGTCTTGAGCATAGTCGAAAAGGGTCGAACCAAGTCGAATTTTCGTGCAATTTACGAAATATGCGAGCTAAGCGACTTATTTGAGAAATCTCAGTTGAAATTTATCCAGCCAATGCTATGATATAGGAGTTAATTTTAGTGACTGCCGGGGTCCTTGTGACAGAGGTATACATACTCCCATGGATAGGTTTACACTAAAGGAAAGTCTTATGTTAGATAAATTAAAGCCGCTTGTAATCGGTGACCTGGAGATTAAAATCCCTATCATTCAAGGGGGAATGGGGGTCAGAGTATCTGTGGCATCTTTAGCCGCAGCGGTAGCGAATTACGGCGCTGGTGGAACTATAGCCAGCGTGGGGCTTCCTCCTGATACGGAAGAAAACAGGGCAGATGTGCCTAAATCTTCGAGAGAGCATCTTCAAAAATAGGTAAGACTGGCAAGGGAATTATCTCCTGATGGAGCTATCGGTGTAAACATAATGGTAGCGCTGAGTAATTATGAGGATCAGGTGAGGGCTACCGCAAAGGAAGATGTGGATTATATTATTTCCGGTGCGGGATTGCCTTTAAGCCTGCCGGAATTCGCAGAAGGTTCATCGGTAAAGTTGATTCCACTGATTGCCTCGGCAAGAGCAGCCAAGCTCCTGCTGAAGACGTGGAAAAGGCGTTATAATCGCCTCCCAGACGCCTTCGTTGTCGAAGGTCCGTTATCAGGGGGACATATAGCTGGTTACAGCCTGGAAGAATTGAAGTCCCTTAAAGGGACAATGGGAAATGAGCCGCTGCTCGAGAATGCGGTAAAAGATGTTTTGGAACTGGTCGCCGGATACGAAAAAGAGTACGGGGCAAGCATTCCTGTTATAGCGGCAGGTGGTATATTTGACGGAAAAGATGTGGCCAAGTTCCTGCGTATGGGAGCAAAGGGTGTGCAAATCGGGACCAGGTTCGTTGCTACTTTCGAATGTTCAGTGGCTGATGAATTTAAACAGCTTTATATTGATGCGGGGGAAGATGATATCTTTTTTATACAAAGCCCGGTGGGTATGCCGGCAAGAGTAATAAGAACAAAATTTCTTGATGATATACTGCGTGGTGAAAGAAAAGAGTTTACTTGCAATTATCAGTGTCTAAGGACCTGTGACCCTGCTACGGTTCAATATTGTATTGCCAAAGCTCTGATTGATGCCGCAGATGGGGACATCGACAATGCAGTCGTACTTGCAGGAACCAACGTTTCGAGAGTGACAAAAATTGTGTCTGTAAAAGAATTGATAGACGAAATAGTTGCAGAAACTATAGAAGAGCTTAATAGAGAATGAGCATCTGCGTTGATGAGGCGGGGAAATCCAAAAATATTTAGCCTGCCGTTTAACGGCAGGTTTTTTCTTGGCCACGAAAAGGCACAAAAAGTTTAACCACGGATTCACACGGATTTGTCATTCTGAGCGAAAGCGAAGAATCTCTATTTAACCACGAATTCACACGAATTAGCACAAAATATATGGCAACCACGGATTTACACGGACTTATTAGACACTGATTAACACTGATTTACACAGTTAGAAAAGGCAGAAATCAGGATAAGTTTTTGCCTTATAACCTCAAGTTTGGTAAATTTCTTCTATGTGCTCTGAGGGAAACAGCCGCGAAAAAAATCGAATTAATAACAAAAAGTCCGCCAAATGAGTTGCGGATAAATGTTGTATATTATTATGTTAGGTTTAACAAATGGCGGTAGACTTTCCAACATTAGTCGGTCGATTTATTCATCATTGTGGAGCTTTAGAATTTTTCACAAACAATTCTATTAAGGCTTTTGCCACTGATGGCTTATTATCAACTGATGCTATCAAATCTCCATGGAAGAACCGAATAGCTCTTCTAAGGAAATTGCTTCATGAGCGATCCAATCTCCAATTTAGTGATATTGAATCCCTATGCAATGAAATGAATGATGTGCGCGAGAAAAGAAACATCGCTGCGCATAATCCAATTTTGCGGGAGGATCCCAATCAAGTTGATACTGAATTCATTCTAGTCATTAGGCATAAACCAGAGGGGGACACTAGCTTAGAAAAAATGACACGTGATGATATAGCCGAACTAGTAGAACAGACGAAACATCTTATGTTAAGGTTTACTCAGTTAGTTCCTGCAGCTACCCAAACCTAACCAATCGGTTCACCGAACCACGGGAAAATCCAGCGTCCAGAAAGTGTATTGTTATACATTGAATTGGCCCCAGCCTAAAAAAGCCGAAAGTGCGTTTTTGTCTATATTCACTTATTCTTTCTGCCTAAGAATTGAAACTGCTCTGTAGAAAACAGATTTCTCCACTTCATTCAACCGCCAAAGGCGGTTTCACTTCGGTCGAAATGACAGGGGTTCTTATAGCCAATTAAAACCTCTGAAAAGACAATCTTTTTTCATTTACCTTGCTGACGCCGGGGCATATAATCTTAAGAAAGGCAGTGTTGAACAAATTACGAAAAGTAAAAGAGCTGCAGAGGGTACAGATTGACACTGTTGATATTAGACACGGATTAACACGGATTTACACCGTTTATAGTTCATTTCCGCCTTCGCTAAAGCTTCGGCGGATAAATCTCTGTGGCCTCTGTGGCAAAAAATCATGAACCAGCATATTTCTTATTGAATTGAAAGGAGCAGGTATGGCACTTAATCGGAAATTGAAAATGGGAATGGTCGGCGGCGGGCCCGGAGCGTTCATCGGCGGCATTCATCGCAAGGCATCTCGCCTGGATGGCGGCATCGACCTTGTAGCAGGGGCGTTCGATATCAATCCCCGCAAATCCAAGCAGATGGGACGAGAGTTGCTGCTCAATCCCAGGCGCGTATATCGTAACTACAAAGAGATGATTGAGCGAGAGCTTAAGCTGCCGGAGGGCGAAAGAATAGATTTTGTCTCGATTACCACCCCGAACAACTGGCATTTTCCTGTTGCGAGGGATTTTCTCAATGCCGGCTTTCATACTATGTGCGAAAAACCGATGACGTTCAACGTCAAAGAAGCGAAGGATTTGCAAAAAATCGTCAAGAAGTCCCGCAAAGTGTTTGGGCTGATGCACAATTACACCGGCTATCCAATGGTGAAGCTGGCACGGGATATGGTACGCGGCGGCGAGTTGGGTAAGGTTCGCAAGATTATAGTACAATATCCACAGGGCTGGCTTGCTACGGCCGTGGAGAAAACCGGCAGTATGCAGGCGGCCTGGCGAACCGACCCGAAGCAATCCGGCGGGGCCGGCTGTATGGGTGATATCGGCACACACGCTGAGAATCTATCAGAATACATCACAGGGCTGAAGATTACACATCTTTGTGCTGACCTTACGACTTTTGTCAAGGGCAGGCGGCTCGACGACGACGGCAATGTCCTGCTGCGCTTCAACAACGGCGCAAGAGGTGTCCTTCACGCCAGCCAGATATCGATTGGAGAAGAGAACAATCTGGCCATTTGGGTCCACGGTGAAGAAAAATCGCTCGAATGGCATCAGGAACATCCCAATTATCTCTATGTCAAACTAATGAATGGGCCAGTGCAAGTGTGGCGCCGAGGTAACGACTACATAGGAGCTAAAAGTCCTGCGGCCGGCCGTGCTACACGCCTTCCGTTTGGTCATCCTGAGGCATTCTTCGAGGCCTTTGCCAATATCTATTGCAACTTCGCCGATACCTTGCGTGCAAAATTGACAAGGACAAAGCCCGACCCACTGGCGAAGGACTTTCCTGATGTTGACGATGGTCTGCGCGGTATGCTTTTCATAGACACGGTCCTGGCCAGCACAAAGAGCAAGCAAAAATGGACGGCGTTCAAGAAGTGAAAATTCGAAATCCGAAACAATGACCAGAAGACAGAGGACAGACGACGGAATATACTTACGACGGAAGCCAAGTGATTGCTGAATACGAAAATGATACTCTGGTTCGCAAATTCATTTATGGCCCGGGCATCGATGAGCCTATTATGATGATAGATGTTTCCACCGGCAATAAATACTATTATCATTTCGATGGTTTGGGGTCTGTTATAGCTCTCTCTGATTCAAGCGGAAATGTGATTGAAAGATACAGCTATGATGTCTTTGGCGAGCCGACGATTTATGACCCGAGTCACGAGCCACGGGCGACGAGCGACGTGAATAATCCATATATGTTCACCGGCAGAAACTACGATTCCAAAACCGGTCTGTATTATTATAGAGCAAGATACTATAGTCCATACATTGGTAGATTTCTACAGACCGATCCGATCCGATTCGCTACGCCGCAGGATTGAACTTATATACTTATGTTGGGAATAATCCACTTAACTGGATAGATCCGTACGGAGTAGCAGGATGGGGACAATTCTTTGGAGGTTTGGGAACTACTTTAGGAGGCATAGCAACTATGGCAGGTGCTGCTGTTGTCGCAGGTGGTTCAAGTGGATTGGCAGCACCCGCAGCGTTAGTGATGGCTGAAGTTGGGGCGTTTGCGATTGGGGCGGGAATAGTCAACATGGTGAGTGCATTTGCAGATGATTCGTCAGCGGTGCCGACAAGCCTAGCTGGATGTGTAGTAAGACCGATGGGGGAAACTGCCTCAAATATAGCTGATGCAGTGACTACTGGCGCGACAGGTAATTACAGCAATGCGTTGGGAATAACGGCAACCGCTGTCAGCGTTGCAAATTCACTAATTCCAGACGATGGCGACTCTGGCGGTGATGATGGAGATGGTGGTGGTGACATCGGAGGTGATGGCAGTGACGGTGATTCTGGCGGCGCTGGTGGAGATGTTGGTGGTGCTGGTGGTACCAGGGGTGGCGGTGGCGATTAGCAGTGATAAATTCTATTTTAATTAAATGAGAGAAGCATAGCTGACAGAATACTGAGGGTCACCAACTTATGTTTAACTTTGATTTGAAACATATTCTAGTGGGTCAAATGGTTCTTATTTTCATTGCTGTTATTGTTGTTTTAACGAGACCTAGAGCAGCTTGGTTTCCTCGTGTCGTCGGTTTATCAAAAGAGAAAACTGCAATTGTGTATAAAAGTGCTCTTATTCTTGGTTTTTTCCTTGCTATGCTCTTGGGACTTGCGATTGCTTCTTATATATAGATAATAAATCAAAGTCAAAAGAGTTTAACTTCGCGCAAAAAACTTAAGAATCTATCATGTGTAATTTTAGGGGATGACAATTATGTTTGGATGGACTTTTGAAGAGCTTTTGATATATGTATTGCTGTATTGTATATTTGCTTTTTTGATCCTAGCGACGAGACCCAATTGCAGATGGATTTTCAATTTTGAAAACGAATCTGAGGAAAAGAAAAGAAAGATTGTACGAAAGATAGCCTTTGCAGGTCTTTTTATAACCATATTCTTTTTTGTGCTTGCCACTATAGTAGAATATTTTGAAGGTTAACTGGGCTGGCTACTGGCTTGGGGACGAGTAATAGCGCATTGGAAAGTACAGCGGCTGTGTAGGTGCGATAAATTCGATATCTGGTGGTCGTCCTGGCGGCTCTCGTGGTGGCGGCTCTCGTGGTGGCGGCTCTCGTGGTGGTGGCTCTCGTGGCGGTGGCTCTCGTGGTGGTGCTGGTGATTCTGGCGGCCCTGGCGGAGGTCCCGGCAGTGGCTTTGGTGGCCCCCCCGGTACTGCAGAAGGACCTCACCCCAGGCGGTGATGGTGAAACTTGGTGGTGATGGTGGTTTTGGCGGTCTTGGTGGTGTCAAGAAAAGTTCTTAAACCTGATGTTAGAGATAATGATGAGAGTAGGACTGATATAAACCACAGTTATTTTTAGGATGAATATCTCTGGTATTAGTTGACAAAAACTTACCAGACCCAAAGGCGAGTCAAGTTAATGGTGAGCATTTAATATTTTGAGAGATTTTAAGGTAAACATAAAATGTTTAGCACGAAAAGCGTCGTACTTTATTTAGCTTTATTTTTGATTGTTATTTCGTGGATTGGGCCATATCTTTTTCCAATTGACGGACGAAATTTTGAAAATTTATCGAGGGAACTTGGTACTAATTTCACTAGGCTTTTGTTGCTTAACAAAATTGCAGGCATATTGACAATATTTAGCATAATAGCTGTTTTATATCTCTATATTCGTCAAGCTAAATTATCAAAACACGTTGAAACCAAGGAGGCAGTCAGAAGAATTAAAGAAATTACAAAAACTCTTTATCTGTGTCTAATCGCAGCGATTGTGCTTAGCTTAATTACTCTTTTTATTCATATAGCAATTTTGTTAAATGCCAATGATTTTGTTTTTAATTATCATATAGTATCAACAACTGGAATAGGATTAATTTGCTTATATCTGTTGTTAAGCGAAAGGGCCACTATAAAATATTTTTGTAAAAATGATTCTAGAAAAATCATAAGTGATCATTTTGTAAAACAACATCACAACCTTGTTCAAAATGGTAATACTGAACAAGCGTATATTTCACTTGCTAAGGCATGTGAATACACACCCAATAATATAGAACTCCTATCGCAACTTGCTCTTTTTTGTGAAATTGCAAAAAAGGATAACCAACAAGCTAATACTCATTTAGATAAAGCAAAGTCATTGCTGAAAACAGAAAAGTATGAAAATGAACAACTTGCGAGTTATGAATATAATTTAGGAAATATTCTTTATAAGCGAGGCCAGAAATCTGAAGGGCTTGAGCATATAAAAAAATCAATCGAATTGCAGGAAAACCCTCATAGAAGAAGGGTATATGAAGAGATATTGTCTGAGGTAACATAGGAGAATGTTATCCCGATGACAGCAATGAAGCTTTCGGCTATGATAAAAGCTCCAACGCTACAAGCTACAAAAACCGCAAAAACGAAACTATCACTTATGAATATGATGTCCTGAATCGGATTATAGTACACTAACCGAATTCTGGGTTGTTGAGGGGGTGATTAGCAATATAAATTCTATTGGATAGGATACGATTACGATACAGCAAAAGCTATTTGAAAGAGGAGTAAACACATGAAAAGCAAGCTAAAGAAAAGAATAGGATGGTCAACAGCATTATTCGTTATGTGTGTTGTTTTATTTGCAGCCGGACTTTGGGGGCACAGAGGAGATATGATTAGATTTACATTTTTCCTTACAATAGCTCTAATAGCAGCTCTTCATCTTGTAGGGATGGGTATGTTGATGCAACTTGATGAGCGATTTGACCGATTGGAAAAACTCCTCGGCAAACAAAGTCAAGGCGAAAAAGAGCGAAAAGTAATCAAGCAAAACACAGAAAAATCCACTATTATATAACAGCGAATTTTTACTTTAGTTCTTTGAAAACTCTAGATTACTACCACTTTGATGGCTTGGGTTCTGTCGTAGCTTTATCTAATTCCAGCGGAAATGTGATTGAAAGATACAGCTATGATGTCTTTGGCGAGCCAAACAGAACCGCTGACTATTTTAGCCCGGCTATTTCCGTGAAACGCACCAGAGCCCCTTGCGTTTCCATATGTGGCTCTATCGTTCCTACCAGGCCCACTTTTTTACCAACAAACTTGCTTAAATCTATTTGCGAAGCTGAACCGCCTGGCAAAGCATAACAAATGGTTTTGCCTGAATCATCAATTATCCGGTAGTGTCCGGGGCCGTAAGTCTCGAATGTTTGAAACTGCCCTACAGCCGCGAATCCACCCAGCTCTTGATATTCATCAAGTCTTGTCATACGTGCCTTTTCTATCCGCTCCTTAATCTGTTGCAACTGTGCGTTCTGAAGCTGAACCTCTTTGGCTATTGCCAAAGCTAATTCAAAACGTTCTATCTGCTTAATCGTGAATCCCGAATAGCGTGTGGCTTTGCCTGCTTCTTTATTGTTGGCAATCGCAGCAAGTGCCTTTTTTATATTAGCATAATTCTGCCGGTCGAGTTGTTTGGCTTGTTCTGCCTTTATTTGTTTTTCCAGGACGTAATATTCTTTGAGCTTTTCGGCCTCAACTGAAAGGTCCGTAGCAACGACCATGGCAGTATCGCCGGGTTCAACCTCTGGTTCGGCAGTTATCTCGACCTCACCGATTGGCCCCAGTATTTTTGTATACTGGGTACTCACCCAAAGATAGACACCGGCAGGGGGAGTAATCTTATAATAATTATCTTCTCCTTCACCCAACAACTTGACTTTATCACCACGGTTGAGCTTTAGCTGCAGGGTCGTAGAATATAACGGCTTTACAGTATCCGAACCGGCGTAGACACGAACGTTATCACCGCTAACAATCCCGACGGTAGGACTATTCGGGTCGGTGCTGACGTACTGCATTGAGATCCAGGAAAAATTGCCAGCCGGCGGAACAATGCGAGACCAGCTAAATTGGGTGCTGACCACCTCCACACTGTTGCCTTTGTTGAGCTTGCCGCAGCTGTAATAATTCGTACCCGGACCGGAGCGAACATAGACATTATCTCCGGTTATCTCGGCAACATAAGGAAAGGATGGAATATTTACCGTGTTGACGTCATCAGTCGAAGCTGCACCTTCAGCAACAGTACCGGCTTGCTGGGCAAAACTGATAGAGATTAAACCGGTCAGAACAACGATAATGAAAAAATTAACGTGAGATTGCATTTTTCTATCTCCCAAAAAGAGGTACTCATCTAATAAATCACCTAACAACTTTTATCCCGTTAGAAAGAAATCTTCGCCCTTCCCCGCTTCGCCATAGCTTCGCGGCGGCGAGTGGACGAGGCAAAAAAACATACTCATCCTTAAGCGAAGGTCTATCCTTAATCCCGAGCTTTCTAACGGGATTTACCCCTTCAAATTAGCACCCACCTAATCAATTGTCAACTTTTCTTTTTCATTGCACTAAGAGCCTATCCTAATAACTTAGTCTATTGCGGCCGGCTGCAAAGCCCGATGCCGGTGTTGTCAGCCACAAAAACGTCCTCGACGTAGAGCAAACTACGCCTCCGGGCGTTTTTGGCCTGCCGCCTTGTCCTCGGACTTTTCGCTCGGCCTCATAACGACCA
>Ga0307432_1000152_pt1 | contig 56669 bp, 39 predicted proteins | sample SalMarWE160150MG_FD_202158 | JGI IMG/M metagenome (GOLD analysis project Ga0307432, IMG submission 202158) | Salt marsh sediment microbial communities from the Plum Island Ecosystem LTER, Massachusetts, United States - WE1603-150 | ecosystem: Environmental > Aquatic > Marine > Intertidal zone >...
CGTAGCGGTCCTCGCCTTCCGTGGCTGCATGTCGGTCTACATACCAGCGCAAGGACGACCGCGCAAACTGCCTATTTTAACATCTCCCGGCCCTGTCTTGCATTGCAGACGGCTGATCTGTTACGATTTCTTCTACGAGATGTCTTGACGCGTAAGCACCTTTTTGTCGTTAGCACACGAGACGTTCCGCAAGCATTCCCCGCCACTCTTTGAACACGAGCAGTTCGGGCTGCTTCCGTCACAAAACTCACATCAGTCCGGTGTTCTAAGGGCACTCTGGCGGGTAATCTGCGGCCGGGTGTCATCGAGCGCAGTGGATGGACTGACACGTGTCCGACACCAACGCGATTAAGTGGCTGCACACACAGGACGTCGATTTCGAGGTGATGACGTACGAGTTCACCGAAATCGGCGCCGATCACGCGGCCGAAGCCGTGGGCCGACCCCTGGAAACGGTCTGTAAGACGCTGATTGTCGAGGCCAGCGGCCAGTCGTACTGGGTCGCCGTCATCCCCGGCGACCAGCGTTTCGATCTCCGTCTGATGGCGACCGCCATTGACGCCGAACACGCGGACCTGGCCAATCAGATTCATGCCGAGAAGGTCACGGGCTATCACGTCGGCGGCATCTCGCCCTTCGCGACACGCCGCAAGTTGCCCGTCATCATTGAGGAATCGCTGTTGGCACTCGATAGGATCAGCGTCAACGGCGGGCGTCGCGGCGTGCTGGTGGAGATGTCCACGGAAGACCTTGTACGCCTGCTCGACGCCAGACCGGCGAACATCTGCCGGTGATCAGCCGCGCCGGATCTCGCACTTTCATCCACGCAAATCCAGCGCACACCAACCCTTTCGGCGATCACACCATAGTGCGCCGTTCCATGAGCTTCCGGTCAGGATAATGCGAGTATTGGCCGGGCCGAATGGTCGCGGCCGGACGCGTCAGCCTTCAATCACGCGGACGTTCGAAGCTTTCGGACCCTTCTGCCCTTGCGTTGGTTCAAACTCGACCTGTTCACCGTCCTTCAGACCTCTGAACGCCTCGCCCTGGATGTCACTGTGATGGACGAAAACGTCCGGGCTGCCGTCTGACGGCGTGATGAATCCGAATCCCTTGGTCTGGTTGAACCACTTTACAGTACCTTGCATAACTAAACTACAACCTTTGCTGCTGCGCAACACCACCGACAGGGCCAAGTGGAAACAAACGCTGTTCCGGTTGACATGGACCTGCTCCAATGCGTCGCGTCGAGTTTTATTATCCACTCTTGGAATGTGTGTGTCAAGCGACAAAATTCGCTGGCAGTGCAGCCGGGCTGCCATGCAACCGCCGGAGGCACATGTGCCTGGCGAATGGGCTGTGTTGAGCCGTCGCAGTTTTATGCGAGGCTTCGCACCGCTGGCTGACCAGATACTCGCAGCACGCCGCCGGGAAATTGACACTGGAGTTTCTCAAGTTGCAATGATAAACTCCGCCGGTTAGTGCGCGGGAGGTATCGGCGCATGCGCAAATCCTTTGTTTTCCAGAAGCTAAGGCAACACCTGCGATGTTGGCCTAGGCGCGCAGGCGCGAGCGAGAATCTGTGGTGGTGGCAGCAGGCAGCGCCAGGACGGCCTGCCCATCCCCGATCCCGAAGCTCGTTGCGATTAGGTGGACGCGTGATGGGCGATGTCATCCAAGCAGTGTGGTGATTCGGGTTCCCGCCGTTCTCTATGTCGGTCGTGGACGCGCCGCGATGCGGATTGCTATAGCGATTCGAACTGCCTTTTGGTCAGGCCGGTCTGACGGACAACAGCGCGTAGCGTTCCTACCGGTATGTCGCCGGGATGGTTGGGCACGGTGGTCCGCAGATGGGTCTGTGCGTTGTACCAGATTTCGTGGCTTCCTGCGGCCGATCGATCGAACTCGAAGCCTGCGGCACGGAGCTTTCGGACCAGTTCCCGATAGGTCATGCCACTACCGTGACGGGCACGACCGTCTCCACCGCGCGGGGTTTGCGGTGCTTCGGTCGCGGCAGGGGGTCACCGTGGGCAAGGCAGCTTTCGACGATCTTGCGGGCAACGTCCCGCGCGACTTCCATGGTTTCCGCGATGGTGGCCCCTTGGGCCACCAACCCCTGCAAGTCCGGACTCGTCGCAACGTAACCGCCCTCCTTGAGCGGTTCGAGCTTGAGGCGGATCATCCATTCACCGAAGGACGGTGGTTTGGCGGTCGCCATCACAGTATGATACCCGTGTGTGCACGAGCCGTCCAGTGGCCTGACCCCGAGTCTTCAGCGGGGTGCATCCCGAAAAAGGCGGCGATTCGACGCCACGGCGTGGAGCATGCGGGTGGCAGGGCAAGCGAGAGCTTGCCCGTGAGCTGTCACAGCCTCTGCACGGGCAAACAAGTTTGCCCATGCCACCCACAATGGGATGCACCCGTTCAGCGCGAGGCGATCCGCTTCCATCTTGACGGGCTCCGCGAGGACGGCCTGCCCATCCCCGATCCCGAAGCTCGTTGCGATTACGTGGATGTGTGATGGACGCGGGTGCCGCTCGTGGCTCATTGTGTCGCGTTCTCGTCTGACGATTCTCTTTGGTCGGATTTGCTTGCCGTCTTTAGGAACTCCTCGACGGAATCGAACACGTAGATCGGCCTACCCCCGGCGCGAAACGCCTTGGCAGGGCGCGGTCCCAGCGATTCGACGAACCGCTGCGCGACATTCTCGTAATCTCGATTCACGATACAAACGTCACAGGAAGCACTCCCCACCCTCTCTCCGATGCCTCTGCGGGTGAGCGACCGCAGAAAGCTGTAAAGGTGGAAGTCCGTTGCTGCGAGGGAGACTCCGACGAATACCCACCTTCGCGCCCGACGGAACGCATCATAGCTTTGGGCCCACATGACGCCGAGCTTTGGGAACTCGTCGAACGGCTTCGTCGCAGTCGGCGGAACGATGACCCGGCGTCGAGAGGAACCGCACTCTGTGCAATGGGGCACAAACGGGGCGGTTCCCTCCTGGAGTTGCCAGAATAGATACCACGGGCCCATCGGTTGGATATAACTGGAGTTTGGACAGAGTTCGTTGGCGCATGTGAACCAGTCCTTCGATCCGTGAAGCTTAGTGAATACGCCCCGTTCTCCGGATGGTTTTGCATCGCGAAACATCGGCGGTGGGACACATCCAAATGTGCTCCCGGGGGAAGTTACGCTCAAGTCCAGGTACTTCAGGTGGTTGCCGGACGGGAATTTGCGTTCGCATAAGTGGCGTTCCAATGTTGTATCGTAGTTGAGCGTGACGACGGAATCCTCGCGACGAAGCAGTCCCACAAAGGCTTCCAGCTTTTTACAACGAACCGACGAACGGTCTAACCAGGGAAGACGTTCACTGACATAGTGAAGCAGGAGCCAGTAATCCCGGCGGAGCTCCCGGATCGATCGGCTGAGCGGACCAACGTAGTCGTACGTCTCCCACGACTTGGCAATGCCAAACGCACGCACATACAAGTCCGTCATGACGGTTTCGAGATTAAGTTCGGCAAGAGGGCCGTAATCGTTCTCGATTCGATCAAGCAGATCGCCCAGGTCGCGATCGTCGTCTGGCACGTTGATCTGCTTTTCCTCGTCTCCGTAGTGCTTCGTGAACTCGCGTGAGAAGAAACCGTCCGCCGTGGGGACCTCGTAGATGCTCTCCGCGCTCAGGCCGGCCCCTACAAGGTAGCAAACCGTGCCGCTGCTGAGTGTGGGCAACTCATTTGGTCTGAGATCGAACGAATACTCCTCAGTAGCCATGAGAGACACCTCCCTGAGCGTCATCACTGGTTGACGCCTGACGCGATCCATTCTACAACAGAATCGCTATGTTTGATGCACTGACCGATCGATTGCAGAGCGTTTTTCGCGGGTTGCGAGGGCGCGGGCGGATCACCGAGGAGAACGTCTCCGAGGTGATGCGGGAGATTCGCACCGCGCTGCTCGAAGCCGATGTCAACCTGGAGGTCGCCCGGGACTTCTGCGACGAGGTGCAGCAAAAAGCCATCGGGGCGGAGGTCATCAAGACGCTCAGGCCGGCGGACGTAATGGTCAAGATCGTCCATGATGAGCTGGTCGAGCTCATGGGTCCGGTCGATCCGAAGATTCCCTTCGTTACACCCGGACCGACGGTTCTGCTGATGGCCGGCTTGCAGGGCTCGGGCAAGACAACCACCTGCGGCAAGATGGCCAAGATGCTGCTTGAACGCGCGAAGCGGCCGCTCATGGTGGCGGCCGACCTGAAGCGACCGGCGGCGATTGACCAGCTCGAGGTGATTGGTCAGCAGGTTGGCACTCCCGTCTACACCGAACGGGATCATCACAACGCCGTCAAGGTGTGCCGCAACGGGATCAACCACGCCAAAAAGACCGATCGTGACGTGGTGATCCTGGATACAGCCGGTCGTCTCGCCGTCGACGAGGAAATGATGGACGAGGTTGCCAACATCGCGACCACGACCAACCCGCAGCAGATTTACCTGGTCATCGATTCGATGACCGGTCAGGACGCCGTAAACACGGCGAGGGTGTTCAACGAACGGCTCGAACTCGACGGAGTCATTCTCACCAAGTTCGACAGCGACACGCGAGGTGGGGCGGCGTTGTCCGTCAAGCACGTCACCAACAAGCCGATCAAGTTCATCGGGGTCGGCGAGAAGATGGACGCCCTCGAGGAGTTCCACCCGGACCGGATCGCCGGGCGAATCCTCGGGATGGGTGACATCCTCACGCTCGTTGAGCAGGCTCAGAAGCAATACGACCTGGAAGAGGCAAAGAAACTTGAGGCCAAGATGGCGTCGGGCAAGTTCACGCTCGACGACTTCCTCGGGCAACTCCGCAAGATGCGGAAGATGGGGTCGATGAAGGATCTTCTCAAGAAGGTCCCCGGCATGAGCGACGCCCTGGGCGATGTGGATGTTGACGACGGTGAGTTCGTGCGGATGGAAGCCGCCATTGAATCCATGACCACGAAGGAAAAATCGAATCCCAGGATCATCGATGCGTCGCGTCGACGTCGCATTGCTCGCGGTGCCGGCTGCGACCCCTCCGACGTCAGTCAACTGGTCAAGACCTTCGAGCCGATGCGCAACATGATGAAGGCGATGAGCGGGCAGTCACTCACGCAGCGCCTCAAGACGGGGATGCAGTTCTCTAAGGTGATGGCCGGCGGCGGCGTGCCGAAACTCAAGAGATCCACCACGGCGAGCCGGCGCGTCTTGAGCAAGAAAGACCGGCGAAAAAAGAGACGCAGACGATAGCACCCCTCACATCACGTCGCAATCAAGCAACACTGCTGCGAATCACAATTGGAGCGTCACGTTGCGCCGCCGTTACATGCGTATGGAATGAGCAGTATGTAGCGAGTTGTCAACGGCTCCAGGGTGTCTGGAACGCTCCGATGCCAGTCGCTACGATAGTCACGGTACTCCATCATGGGCAAACAGGCCGGACACGTGGATTCGGAAGTGTAGCCGATACTGGGTGTGGACCAGGCGTTCTGTCGCGGTGCCCGCACGCATTGGATGGACACTCCGAATCACATGGGGAAACGGCATGGATGTTCGTACGACATCGCGGGCGTCCTTCGTAAGCGGTGGCTTTAGAACCGCGCAGGTCTTGGGCCGCGGCTTGCTGACGTATCGTTGTGTAAAACGCCACTTGCAGTGCATCGCCCTGTCGTTCGTTACGGCGGCCTTTATGGCATCTTCGCTGGAGGCGCAGCAACGACACCAGGTGACCCGTCCCCGCGATCGCCGCATCCCCGTCAATCACTCCACACACCAACCGAATCGTGAGAACACCCCTCAACTGCTGGTCGAGCCTTCGGCGCCCATCGCCAACCTGTTTACAAGAGCACAGGACGGCATCACACGGGCGGACTGGAAGTTTGCCACAGACTGCCTGCAGCGAATTATCGATAATCCCGGGAATTCGCTGGTCCGGCGGTCGAGCGGAGCGACCGAAGGCACCGTGCTTTACGAATCGGTAAGGCGTAGTGCAGTCCGCCGCCTTGGATCTCTGCCGCCCGAGGGGCTTCGCAGGTACCGGTTGCTCTACGACGGTAAGGCCAAACGGCTTTATGAACAGGGGAGGGCGGCGCATAATCCCGAGCGGCTTCGTGTCGTCGTCGACCGATACCTCTTGACCCGGTACGGGGACGACGCAGCGGATCTTCTGGCCTCGTGGACGTTGGATGAAGGCCGGCCGAACGAGGCGATCCAAGTGCTGACCGACGTCCTCGAACTCGTCCCGGACTCCGACGTTCCCGAGCGACGCATCGCAATGAAGTTGGCCGCGGCGTACTCCATGCTCGGGCAAACCAACGCGGCTGCATCAGCCGTCAGACAGTACCTCGATACGCAGAACGCTCAACCACAACCAAGTGAACCCGACATCACAGATTCGGTCTTACGGTTTCGGCCTTTGCTCTTTGAACCGGAGGAGTATCCGACGTCGTGGCCGCTTGCGGGCGGCTCTTCCGCGAGGCGCGGACGGATGCCTGCCGTTGACCCGGCACTATCCGAGGCCGTTCCGTGGCGTTTCCTGCTGCCGGGAGCAGCCGCAGATACCTGGCGACGCATGCTCCGCGGCGATCCTTCGGGTGGTGTTGTTCTTCCGGTCGGCCAACTTGTTGCCGAAGACGGGCGACTGTTCGCGCGAACACGACGTGGCTGCGTCGCGCTGGACGTGGTGGATCTGTCTGTGCGGTGGGAGTTTCCGGAACTCGACATTGATGCACAAGCCGTATCATCCGCCGGGCGTCGGACGAGTTCGAGTCGTTCAACCCAGGCTCCGACAGATGCGGGGTATGCTTTTAATGATTATGTAGCCGGCGGTATTTCGCTTGGTCATGGGCTGGTGATGATCGTCTCGCGCGAGGGCAGGAGTGAGTATATGCTCGCCGAGCGCGACGCCGGGCGGTCGAGACTCCTAACCTTGATACCAAGGTCGCGCGTAGCGACGAGGAATGTGCTCGGCACGCGGCTGGTCGCCCTTGACGCGAAGACCGGGCGGATCCAATGGGAGCGCGGGCGCAGCGGTAATCCCAACGATCCGCTGTGTGAGGTGGATTTCCGGTCGGTTCCGATAGCGGTGGGTGATGCATTGTGGGTTCCATTCCTGCGGCAACGCAACCTACATGCGGCCGTGCTTCGTCCCGAGGACGGGTCGCTGATCCGCAGCATTCCGTTGTGCTCTGTTGGCGAGCCAGCGCCGCCGGCGCGGTACACGTTGCAGCCGGCTGCCACCGATGATGTCGTATTCGTTCCGTCAGGCCACGGCATGCTCTTTGCTATCAGCACGCGGGACTACACGGTTCGCTGGGCGAATCAATACGGTTCCCCCGCGGACGAGCGTGGAGACTCAAAACCTAATGAAGCTGACGGATGGCTGCCCTCACCGCCGGTCGTTGGCGGCGGGCTGGTTTTGCTTGCACCCCGGGTAGAAGCTGAACTGCTGGCCTTTTCGGCGGCGAACGGCGAATTCAAATGGTCGACGAGCTGTCGCGATTGTTCCTACATCATCGGAGCCGATCATGAACGTGTCTGGCTCGGCGGACGTAGCGTCTACTGTCTGTCACTTCCCGACGGCAAGCCGATCTGGAACAGGGACATTCAAATGACACCTGCCGGGCGCGGTGTACTGTCGGATCAGCGCATCTACGTGCCTGCGCTGGAGGGATTGTTGTCGCTGCGCGCGACGACCGGAGAGGTGGTCGGCCACACTCCCACACCGGCGTCGCACGGTCCGTTGGGAAATCTTCTGTGCCTTGCCCCCGCGATGTTCAGTATCAATGCGTCGAGCGTCCGGAAATACCCGGATATCGGGCGATCCTATCTATCGGCGCTGACGGATTACGAGACCGACCCGTCGAATCCCGCGGCTTCGATCCTGCTTGCGTGGCTGGAGCTGCTGCGCGGCGAGCCGCAACGAGCGTATGACGTGCTTGAGGCGATCCCTCCCGCCGTGCTTGCGGGCGACGAGCGGCGCGCGAAGGATGCAGCCCGCGTCCAAGTCGAAACCCTGCTAAGGATGGCGGGCCGATCAGGTGACCCCAAGTATCCGGACGACAAGATTCTGGCACTGCTTGAGGAGGCCGGTCAAACGGCACGCGCATCGTCGGATCGGCTGCGGTGCACGCTGGCGATTGCCGATCAGCTAAGCGGGATGGGACGGTATGCGGAAGCCTTCCAGCGTCTCTGGGAACTGGGGATCTGCCCCGACGGTGACCGGATGATCGCCGTCGGGGACCACGTGGAGGAAGTCGCGCGATCCGACATTGCAAGACGTCTGCGACGGATTGCCGGGAACCTCTCGAATGAGCAGTTCCGGGCACTGCACGAGCATGCTCGCGCACGGATCGACGAGGCTGCAAAGGAGCTGGGCACGGAAGCGCAGCAACGGCCGGAGCGATTACTCTTGCAGGCCGCCGCCGCGCTTCAGGTCCCAGGTCCGATCGGGCAGCGAGCCGTAAACGAGCTCGCCGCCTATCATGCCGGGCGCAGCCACTATGAGCAGGCTGAACAGCTGTTCCGTCAGAGCGTGCGGCAAGACTCACAACCGGAGTTGACCATCGCCGCCCTGATGCAACTGTGTCAACTATATGCTTCACCTGCGTCGGCTGGATTGGGACTGATCGGCGCCTTAGCATCCAGTCTGGATGAATTGGAAACACGGTTCGCCGCGGCCGCGATACCGCAGGCCATCGCCGACTCGGACCGGTTGGGTGATTTAGCCGACGGCGTCGAGTCCGTCGCGGATTGGGTGCAGCAGTTGCGGTCACGTCTGTCAATCGCCTATGTCAGCAGCGGTCGTCCCAGCGCGACGGATGTGCCAATTCAATTGACCGGGAAGATCGCCTGGTTCTTTGAGCCACAGGAGCACACTGATGCTCTGCGTTCCCGCACGATTCGCGTCGATGTGGCCCGTTTAGTCAGCTTCGGCGAGCACAGCCCCGCAGTTCTGGCCGACCGAATCATTCTCCACGACCCGGATGATGTCCTTTACTGTCACCGTGTCGATGACGGTGAGCTTCTGTGGAGGGCGGCGTTGCGGTTGCCGGAAACGTTCACGGAAGGGACGCGCGAAAGATGGAGGGATGAAGAGAATGTTCCGCGTCGCGCCGTGTCGGACGGGCAGACGGCCGTGTTCAGTGCCCGCGAAGGGATCTTCGCGGTCGGGCTGGCCACCGGTCGGCGAATCTGGATCAGACCCTACGAAACCGCCGAGGATGCGCATACGCCGTACTATCATGACACGGCAATGGCAGCCGACGAAGGTTTCCTGGCCGCGATGCCGAAGCCCGGTCGATTGACGCTGATGCGCATGCTGGACGGGTCGACGATCTGGGAACGTGATCTGCTCGGCGAACGGGTCGAGTTTATCTGGATGATCGAGGATCGGGTGGTGACAGCCGACGCTCTGCTTGAGCGGATTCATCTGTTCGATCGGGCGAGCGGTCAACTGGCCAAACGCGTCCTGTTCGAGCAGCACGATCCCGAGAATCAGCTCATCCGTCTGATTCGCACCGCCGGACTTCTATGCGGTCCCACGATGATCGACGGAAACGAGGGCGTAGCTGCGCTGGATGTCACTGACGGAGAGATTGCGTGGCGGTTGAATTTGGACAAACCGCTTATCCACCTGTTCAAGCTGCAGGAGGGATACCTGGGTGTGGCCCTGCTTGGCGGTGACTTACGGATTGTCGACGCATCAACCGGCGAGGTGGTCCTTGCTCAACGTGTGGCCGGCGCGCACACGGTCGTCCGTGGGACGCTGATCAACGGAAACCTTTTGGTGCAGCACTACCCACCTGCAGGTGGAATACTGGCATCCGAACTGACCGCGCTGGACATTGCAACGGGCACGGAGCTTTGGCATCGAACGGGTGTCAATCCATTGTGGCGTTTGGGCAGGCCGTTGCGCACCGTCGGCGGGTCCGTGCCCGTCGTGATTCGCCACCAAAGAACCCGTGCCAGGATGAGGACGAAGGTGTGCCTGGCGATGGTTGACGCCCGCACGGGGTCCACTGTCGGCGCGGAGGTCACCCTGCGGTTGGCCAACCAGCTACATCACTTCAATGGCGATTTCGACATGTTCGTGATCCCCGGGAGGGTTGTCGTCGGGACGGACAACGGGATATACGTACTTGGGGCCCGCACCGGAAGCAACCGCGATGAGGACGCTGTGAATGACGAGTGAAGCCGCCGGATCAAATGGCGAATGGTGAATGATGAATGGTGGACAACGAATGATGAATGGCGAATGGCGAATGGCAAACAGGGGAATCATCCGCGCTTGCCATCTACTATTCCCGACTCTGAGTACGTTGGGGGTGATCATGTCGGCTGTCGCCATCTTCACATGTGGTGCCGGTGTTCAGTCATTGGCGCAGGAACCGGGACCGGCTATGCTGCCAGAAGGGTTCACGCCGTCAACCAAAGCGGCCATCGACCGGGGACTCGCATATCTGTCCCGAACCCAGGATCGACAGGGTTCCTGGTCAAATCAGGGACGATACGGCAAGTACCCGGTGGCGATGACGGCGTTGGCGGGGCTGGCGTTTCTCATGGATGGGAACACGACCACACAGGGTCGCTATGCACCGCACGTGGACCGGGCAACGAGGTACTTGCTGCACTCGGCGACGCCGACGGGTTTGATCGCACGGCCGGAGCATGAAGGACGGCCGATGTATGGACACGGGTTCTCGATGCTTTTCTTAAGTCAACTGTACGGCATGACAGAAGACCCCGCCCGGGCCCGGGAAATCCACGACGTACTGGCACGGGCCGTCCAGCTCACGGCGCGAGCCCAAAGCGCCGACGGCGGCTGGTACTACACGCCCGATTCGCGCAACGATGAGGGCTCCGTCACGATCACGCAAGTGCAGGCGCTTAGGTCCTGCCGCAACGTCGGTGTCGCGGTACCCAAGGGCGTCATCGACGCCGCGATGAAATACCTGGTCGACTCGCAGAACAGTGACGGGGGAATCCGCTACGCCGTTCGTCAGCGGAGCGGCAGATCCCGTCCGGCGATCACCGCGGCGGCGATCTGCTGCTGGTACAACGCCGGCGAATACAACAGTCCCCGGACGAGACGGGCACTGGCGTACTGCAAGCAGCGGGTCAAGCCGCGCACGACGGAGGGCGGGCATGACTTCTACGCCCATCTGTACTTCGCTCAGGCACTGTATGTATCGGACGATGCATACTGGGAAACGTACTTCCCAAAACGTCGAGACCGCCTGCTCGAATTGCAACGGCCCGACGGGTTCTGGTACGGAGACGGGGTGGGTAATATCTACGGCACCTCGGTCGCACTGATTGTGCTCCAGCTTCCGTATAATCAGCTACCGATCATGCAGCCGTGAGAGGAAGCAACCACAGCGAGCCGGGGGCTCAAAGCTCGCGCGGACACACGAACGCTTTTGTGGAGTGAACGTTGGACAACGACACGACGACAGGTGGATCATCCCCGCCGCCGACCGGTGATACGGAGGCGGTCGATCAACTCAGGGCGGACCACAACAGGATTCGCGGCGAACTCGGCAAGGTGATCGTCGGGCAGGATGAAGTTGTGGATCAGCTTATGATCGCTCTGTTCGCCGGCGGTCACTGCATTCTCGAAGGCGTACCGGGGCTGGCGAAGACCTTGATGATCTCGACGCTGGCACGCTGTTTGAATCTTTCGTTCAACCGAATCCAGTTCACGCCCGACCTGATGCCGTCCGACATCACGGGAACCGAAGTCATTCAAGAAGACCGCGCTACCGGCAGCCGCGCTTTCAAGTTCCTGCCCGGCCCGGTTTTCGCGAACGTCATTCTCGCGGACGAGATCAACCGGACTCCGCCCAAGACACAGGCGGCTTTGTTGGAGGCGATGCAGGAACGGCACGTGACCGTCGGTGGTGAGCGTCACGATCTGCCCCCGCCGTTTTTCGTTCTGGCGACGCAGAACCCGATCGAACAGGAGGGAACCTACCCGCTTCCGGAAGCCCAGCAGGATCGCTTCCTGTTCAAGGTCTTCATCGGGTACCCGTCCTACGAGGAGGAGTACGAGGTGGTGGAGCGGACCACGGCCCAGGACGATCCAAAGGTCGACGAGATTCTATCCGCGGAGGACATCCTACGGTTTCAGCAACTCGTCAGGCGGGTACCGATCGCGCCGGACGTCATCCGGTACGCGTTGGATCTTGTGCGAGCGACCCGGCCCGGAGAGCCGCAGAGCCCGGCGTTCATCAAGAAAATGCTGTCCTGGGGCGGCGGGCCTCGATCCGTCCAGGCGCTTGTCCTTGGCGGCAAGGCGCGGGCGACGCTGCACGGTCGCCATCACGTCTCGGCAGAGGATATTCGAGCACTTGCACACCCTGTTCTGCGACACCGGATCGTCACGAACTTCTCGGCTGAAGCGGAGGGGTATACGCCGGATCGGATCATTGACGATCTTATGGCAAGCTTCGACCCCACGAGGACGTCTCTGGACGACGATGAGCGGATCAACAAAGTACTTTCATCCTGAGGTCCTCAGCAAGATCTCCCGATTGGAGCTGCGGGCCCGACACATCGTGGAGGGGTTCGTCAGCGGCATGCACAAGAGCCCCTACAAGGGGTTCAGCGTGGAGTTCGCCAGCCACCGCCCATACGCGCCGGGCGATGACATCCGGCATATCGACTGGCGGGTCTACGGCAAGGCCGATCGGTTCTTCGTCAAGGAATATGAAGAGGAGACGAACCTGCGCACGTACCTGCTTTTGGATTGCTCGGGGTCGATGGCCTATCCGCAGCATCCCGGCACGGGACGCATGACCAAGTGGGACTATACCGCCACACTGGCGGCGTCTCTGGCTCATCTTCTGGTCTATCAGCAGGACGGCGTGGGGCTCACCCTGTTCGACAGTGAGGTACGTCAACAGCTTCCGGTCTCCACAAATCGAGCTTCTCTGCACACGCTCGCGGAATTGATCGAATCATATACGCCGAAAGACAAAACGGACCTGAAGGCGTTATTTCGGGAGCTGTCCAGTCGTATTCCGCGCCGGGGCATGGTCGTGATCCTGTCCGATCTGCTCACTGACACCGACGACATCATCCGCGGACTGCAGCGGTTTCGATACGATCAGCATGACGTCCTCGTTCTGCACGTGCTCGATCATGATGAACTGGAGTTTCCGTTCGCCGACCGCACGCTATTCGAAGGACTCGAAGACCTCGATCTGGAGATCTTGACCGATCCTCAGTCGCTGCGCAGTAGTTACCTGGACGCGCTCCATGCGTTTATCCGCAGGATGCGCGGCGTTTGTCTGAATCATAGAATCGATTACGCGCTGATCAGCACAGCCCATCGCGTCGATGTTGCCCTGACTACGTTTTTGGCAACCAGGATGCGCCGGCAGCGGGCAAGAGCATAGGAGCAATTAAGAAGAGCGAATGGCGATCGCTGGGCCGAGAATTACTAGAATATTTCCCCTTTTTGCGTACCGAGCCGCGGACTTCAGACCGCGCGGATTTGCTGAGGAAGACACACCGTCCGGCAGCGTTGACCCGGCACACGAAAACGGGTTTTGCTCTAGGCCGAGAATCGCTGGGCCGAGGATCCCTTCTCGGCCCATTCGTGCGAGAAAGGATTCTTGCACGAGGGTACTAAGGCGTAGTGTTGTACTTTTCTCTGTTTTTCAATTCGCTATTTGCTGTTTGACATTCGATATTCGTCATTCGCCATTGAGCTATATGTGATGCCACATACGCCGTCGTTACTCGCTGCCTTTGTCTCACCCGCCCTGTTTTACGGCGGTGCGGCTGCCGTGGCTGCGCCGATTCTGATTCATCTGCTCGCACGGCGGCGATTCAAGCGCATCCGGTGGGCGGCTATGGACTTCCTTATTGACGCGGAGCGTCGCAACCGGCGGCGTCTGCGCATGGAGGAGTGGATTCTTCTGGCACTCCGGTGTCTGGCCGTCGTGCTTATTGCCTCAATGGTTGCGCGACCGTTTTTCAGACCGGCGGGCCTCGTGATGGCCTGGGGCGGCTCGCAACGTACCGAGCGGGTCTTTGTGCTCGACGATTCGCTTAGTACGACCTACGAAACGCCGGAGGGGATGATCTTTGAACGGGAAAAAGCGGCGGTCCGCCGTTTGTTGGAGTCGATCCGGCGGGAGACACCCGACGATACGGTGACGATCTTACGGATGTCCGCACCAGCATCACCGGTGGACTCCGGCACCTACCTCGATGATACGCAGACGGATGAGCTTCTCGCCAGGCTCGATGCACTGGCACCGTCGCAGCGCTCGATCGATCCCGGCGCCGTCATCGAGGGTGTGGTTGACGTGCTTGAACGCTGTCCCGGAATTACAAACGCAGCCATCTATATCATTAGCGATTTTCAACGGAGCACCTGGGCCGAAGCGACCGCCGTCGATCGGGCCGGCGAGGAATCCGCCACATCTCAAGACGTTGATCAGTCTGTAACCGCGCGGGCTAAAGCCCGCGGCTCGCTTCGTACCGTTCCTGACTCCGAGCGGGCTAAAGCCCGCGGCTCAGGCATCCTGCAACCGTTGGCGGCGTGGTCGGCGGATGATCGCGGACTACATATCGCGTTTATCAACGTCGGAGCCGACGATGCAGCCAATCTTGCAGTCACGGAGTTGGATCTTCGTAGCAGTCAAGTTGTTGCGGGGATGACCGGCGGCGTCCGCGCAAAAGTGGGCAACTATACCTCTCGCTCGGTCGAGAACCTCGAACTTCAGGTCACCGTCGGCAACCTCACCCAGCCGTCCAAGACGCTTCGCGAGCTCGGTTCTCGGCAAAGCGCATCCGTGGATCTGGAGGTTGAGTTCCTTCGGGCGGGTTCTGAGGCCGTGCGGGTAGAGGTTGGATCCGACGCGCTTCCGGCCGACAACATCCGGTACGCGGTCGCGGAAGTCGCCGGCGCCATTCGTGTCTTGATTGTCAACGGCGAGCCTTCAACGGACAGCTTCGATGACGAGGTGACCTTTCTGGCGACCGCACTGAGGCCCGAGGGGGAGGTGTTCAGCGGTAACGAGGTCGTCGTCGTTGATGAGGCTGAGCTCGAAGACGTCAACCTGGCGGACTTCCACGTTGTCATTCTCGCAAATGTGTATCGCGTCAGCGAACCGGCGATCAAGTCGATCGAGCGATTCGTCCGACAGGGCGGCGGGCTGATCTTCTTTTTGGGCGATCAGGTTGAGGCGGACCTGTACAATGTCGCATTCTACCGAGACGGCGAAGGATTGTTGCCCGCCGAGTTGACCGAGGTGATCCGTGCGGGGGATGCGTCGCACCTGGTAGTATCCGACAAACTTCATCCGGCGATGCGAGGTCTCAGCAGCGAGGGTGATCCACTGGGCATTTCCGACATCCCGTTCTTCGAGTACTTCGGGTGCCGGCCGTTTGATGCCGAAGCAGAGGCGGCAGCCGGAGATGTCGGACGGGCATCGCGCACGGGAATCGACGACCGTACGGAACCGGCCGCCCATCCCGCACCGGGCACGGTGGGCGGATTGCCCGCCCGCGTCATCGCCCGGTTTGACGATTCCGATCAACACCCTGCTGTCATCGAGCGCCGATTCGGGCGTGGAAGCGTCATGCTCGTGACAACTTCCGCTGACAAGGAATGGCACCACTGGCCGGATCACCCTACCTTCCTGCCGGTAATGATGGATCTGCTGCACCATGTGGCGCGTCGCGGTGAAAGTGGGATCGGATACCCGGTTGGCGACACGATCGAGGTTCCGCTGGACCCGGCCGTTTTCGAACCGGATGCGTTTGTGCGCACACCGGCCTATCCGAATGAGCGTGAGGTGGGCCTGACCGCAACACCGGCAAGCGACGGACGGGGATTGAAGTTGAGTTGGGAGCATACGGACACGGCGGGATTGTATCGGTTCGTGCTCAAGCGGCACGAACACGGCGAGGACGTTAAGCTGATAGCGGTGAATGTCGATCCGCGAGAGAGTGACTTGACTATGGCACAGGAGACTGAGCTTCGCCAGTACATGGGCGATGTGCCGTTCGATTACGTCAAAGGTGTCGAGGGATTTACGGAGTCCACCGGTAAGCCCCGTACGGAGCTGTGGCGGCTTTTTCTGTTCGCGGCGGCGGCGGTGCTGATGACGGAGCAGTGCCTGGCGTGGTGGTGGTGTCGAAAGCGCTAGAACTGACAATGCTGCATCTATCGACAATCTGGTCGTTGCTCGCCGTCGTGGTCACGCACGATGAGGAGGAGTTCGTGACGGAACTTCGACACCTGCCCGAGGGGTGGACGGCGGTGGGGGGAATCGCCCTCGTGGTGGGCCTGTGCTGGGCGGTCGTGTGGATGTATCGCCGCGAAGGGCGCATCGGGGCGTCGATGCGCGTGCGAATGACACTGGCGGTTCTGCGGTGTGCCGTACTGGTGACGCTCGCGGTCATTCTGCTCGAGCCGGTACGGGTGCGGATCCTGCGCCGTTGGATCGACTCGTACGCCTTGGTTCTGGTCGACGACTCATCGAGCATGGACCTGACGGATACGTATCGTGACCAGCCGACGGCCGATCGCGTCAAACGGGCGCTCGACAGATCGGCGCTGGAACCGATTCGCCGCACAAGCGTGATCGAGCACGTTCTGAATCGAGACCGCCGGCGGTTCCTGAGAGACCTCGCCGACAACAACCGGATCAAGCTCTACACGTTCAGCGACGAACCGCGACTGCTCGGGACGATCCGAGCGACACGCGAGAGGACGGGGCGAAGCACCGACCCGAACGATGGCCATGAAACACTGCTCGGCTTTGACGACATTCCGATCGAACTTGCACCGACCGGACCCGCCACCAACATGGAGCGAGCCGTGCGTCGCGCGGTCGAATCACTTGGCAGCGCACCGGTGGCGGCCGTCGTCATTCTCAGTGACGGCGGGTTCAATCAGGGAGCCTCGGCGGAGGATATAGCTCGGTATGCTCGAGACCGCCGGTTGCCGGTTCACACGGTAGGAGTTGGTGACCCGTCAGCCCCCCAGAACGTGCGCGTCACGGAGATACTCGCGCCCGCCAACGCGTTCCAGCAAGATCCATTTCCCATTTCCGCCCGCCTTGTGGCCAACGGCATTGACGGTCAGGAGATTCACGTACAGCTTCGCCAGCGCAGCGCCACCGACGGGGGACCGGGACGGGTTGTCGACAGCAGGCAGGTGCGCGTTGGTCCCGGCGGGGTGATTGAACCGGTCGTGTTTGAACGTCGCCAAAACCGTGTGGGGCGCTTCGTTTACACAGTCGAAACACCCGTACTCGAGGGTGAGTCCGTCGCCGACGACAACAGCAAGCAGACAACAGTGAACGTGATCGACGCGCGCACCCGCGTGCTTGTCATCGCCGGCGGACCGAGTTGGGACTACCGGTTCGTCTCGCGGCTTTTGGAACGCGACAAAACATTCGACGTAAGCTGCTGGCTGCAATCGGCTGACCTCAGCGCCGTGCGCGACGGCAACACCGTCATCGATCATCTGCCGACCACGGCCGAGGAACTGTTCGAATACGACGTCATAGTATTAATGGATCCCGACAAGGAGGAGATCGACGAGGCATGGTGTCGGTTAATTGACACTCTAGTAACCGAATACGGCGGTGGACTCCTGCAGACGGCGGCCCGCCCACACACACCGTCGTTTATGCGTGACCGGTCGCTGAAACCTCTGCACGACCTGCTTCCCGTGACGCTCGATCCCCAGGCCGATCTGGTCTTGAACGAGGTCGGGCACTATCAGCTTTCCGGCTCGCCGCCCGCGATCGCGTCGACATCATGCGGCCATCCCGTAATGAAGCAGGCGGATGACCCCGTCTCGACGAAGCTGATCTGGCGGAGCATAGGTGACATCTACTGGCACTACCCGGTCTTACGGGAAAAGCCGGCGGCGACGGTGCTTATGCGGCACTCGGATCCGCGCATGCGAAACTCAGCGGGAGGACACGTGCTGGCCGCCGTACAGTACGTCGGTGCGGGTCGTACGGGGTTTGTGGCGTTTGACGGGACGTGGCGATGGCGCCGCCGCAGCATTGAGATGTTTGATCGGTTCTGGGTGCAACTGATCCGGTATCTGGCGGAGGGCAAGCTGCTGGGCGGGACGAAGCGCGGCATGTTGCTTGCCGAGAGCGATCAATACTCCCTCGGTGACGCCGTTGCGGTGACCGCCCGCCTCTTCGACAGGCAGTACAAGCCGTTGCGGCGGGATCGTGTCGTCGCACAGTACGATATCGACGGTCAGAAAGGTGACTTTGTGATGACAGTGCGGTGGGACCGGCCCGGGTGGTTCGAGGGCCGGTTCGTTCCCGACCGTACCGGCAGCTATCGCGTCAGCCTCAAGATGGCCGAAGCGGATTCGAGCGATCTGACGGAGATCACCAGGGAGATCCGCGTCACGAGGCCCAACATTGAAATCCTCAGGCCGCAGATGGATCGTGCCAAGCTCATGACGCTTGCGGAGCAGTCGCACGGCGGACGCTACTTCGAAGTGGATGAAGCGGTCTCCCTGCCGGCTGTGATCCCGGATCTTCATGAGGAGATTCCGATCCGCTCGCGCCCCACGACGTTGTGGGATAACTTCAAGACGCTGGTGCTTCTGCTCGCCCTGTTGACGGTCGAGTGGGGCGTGCGCAAATGGAACCGACTGTTGTGAACGCACCTGGCGTTTTATCACGCCCGAATCTGCAGGTTTCTGGATGGTTGGCATGGGCAAACTTGTTTGTCCGTACCTGTCACTGGCGGACAAGCCGCCAATGGCACCCCGGCGCAGGCAATGTGCCCGCGGCTCGCGGACGTGCTGAAGTATCGTGAGGACAGCGATGCAGCGTGACGTCATGGAACATCACGAACCGGGAATCTCAACGCTCGATGCGTCGGTGATGGTGCGACTGCGCTCGGTCGCTTCGCGGCTTCGCGGTTACGTGCTGATCGAGGGAATCACTCGAGTAGTCGGATTCCTGGTGATGGCAGCCGGCGTTCAACTCCTCATCGACTTTGGCACGCGGGGATTGCGTTGGAGTATGCGGGCGGCCATCCTGGGCTTGATTGTCCTGACGAGCCTGTGGCTCTTCCGACGTCTGGTGGTGACACCATTGCGTCATCGGTTCAGCCTGGCTGAGGTTGCCAACCTGATCGAACGACGTTATCCTGAATTATCCTCCTTGCTGATTTCAGCCGTTAGATTCGCCGCCGGCGAGGTCGGACCGCCGGAGACGAACTCGGTGGCCCTGGTGAACTCCGTCATTGCCCGCGCCGGAGTTGAAGCGCGAACGATTGACTTTACGACCGTTCTTAATCCGCGTCGAGCCCGGTGGGCTGCAATGGTCCTGGCGGCGGCAATTGCTGTTTGCGTTGGAGCGACGGCGGCGGCGCCGGAGATGACGGCTCTGTGGTTTGGCCGCAATATCCTCTTGCAGAACATCGAGTGGCCCAAACATACGCATTTGATTGTTGAGTTGGACGGAGACGAACTTGTCGGTGCGCGAGGCGACGACCTCGCAGTGCACGCCCGTGCCGAGGGTGTACAACCGCGCGCGGTCGAGATCGTCTGGGAGACCGTGTCGGGTAAGCGCGCACGTGAGACGATGGTGACCGTCGGCAGCGAAGGTTCCTACCGCTATCGCTACACGTTCAAGAATGCTCAAGAGGATTTCGTCTTCCACCTCGAAGGAGGCGATGACCGAACCCCCGATGTACAGGCCCATCTTTTGGAAAGGCCACAGGTGACGCACAGCGAATTGCGCATAGAACCCCCCGTGTACTCCCGACTGGATGCGATGACGCTCGGCAACGGGCGACAGCGGGCGGCACGGATTCTTGTCGGCAGCCACGTTACCATCCGAATAGAGACCAACAAACCTGTCGCACGGGCGACACTCATGGCGGGCCGCGAAATCGTGGCTGAAGCGGTGCGCGACGGCGAACATCTTGCCGTCACCCTCACGCCGCATGAAACGCACACCTATCACTTCGCCCTCCTCGACGAGGTCGGATTGGAAAACCGGCGCCCCGTCCGTTTCTCGCTGCGGGTGATCACGGACGAACCGCCTCGGGCGCACCTGAAGCTGTCGGGGGTTGGCAACATGATCACTCCGGATGCCGTCCTGCCGATCGAAGTTGAATTCTACGACACCTACGGACTGGCCACCGCGGAGTTGATCATTCAGCTTCTGCGCGAAGATACGGACGAGATCTCGATCCCCTTGCCGACGTTCAAGCCGCATGTAACAAGGTTCGTGGCCACACTTGACTGGCCGGTCGTGATGGAAGGGCTTATCCCAGGGGACACGTTAACCCTTATGGCAAGGGCGACGGATTTCGACAACGTCTCCGGGCCCAATCTCGCGCAATCGCCGGAGGCGACACTGAGAGTCGTCACACGGGACGAGCTACTCGCGGAACTCGCCCGTCGCGAGCAGGAATACCGGGCCGATCTCGAACGCCTCATCGATTCGCAGGAGCAGTTGCGCAGCGGGTTGCTCACCGTAGTGGGCCGATTCCAGCGTGCAAGCAGTGTCGATACATTGGCAGTGGACCTCGCCCCGCTCGAACGGCGGCAGCGGAACATCACCGGCGCCGTCAACGTTATCCACCAGCAGTTCGAGCGGATCCTTGGGGAGCTGCGGGTCAACCAGCTCGATACTCTGGATGAGTGTGAGCGGCTCGGCAATGGGATCATCGAACCGCTTACACGGCTCGCCAAGCGGGACCTCGTTGCAGCCGCCGACATGATCCGACAGTGGTCACGCAAGGGATCAGCTCAGAAGGCGTCGCTGATTGACCCGCAACAGGTTGCGATTCTGTCCCAGATGCGGACCGTGCTGGCGTGTATGATACAATGGGAGGGGTATCAGGAGGTGGTGAAGATGCTTCGGGACATCATCCGACTCCAACGGAACCTACACACGGAAACGAGAAGCACGATAGAGGATCAGGCCGGTGAAGTGTTCGACGACTGACTGGGTCCGCGCACAAGCGTGCAACCCAGCGGAGCCCGGAGCGCAAGCGACGGGTGTGGCCTCATCGCACATCCGAAGCACCGGCACAGGTCCGTGCGCGAGGCGATGTCATTGCGCAACCGTCAAGATGACGGGGTCGCTGATCGTATTTGCGTCGGTACTTATGCCGACCGGATTCACCCTGGCCCAAACACACGATGATTCCCAGGTGCCCGAGGTTCATCCGCTGGCATCGAAGGAGGAGATGATTCGCGATCGGTTCCAGCGCTTCGAGGACCGCGTGTACCGCCTGCGCGAGCAGCTCGGTGATGGAGAATCCCAGAACGCGTCGCGCCTTGGCCGTGTGCTTCAACGGGCCGGCGAGCTGGGGCTTGGTGATCGGCTCGACGAGATAATCGAGTTGCTGCACGACCATTCCTTGCTCAACGAAGCCGTCGACACACAGTCCAAATGGCTCGCCGACGCGGACCACCTGCTCGCCATCCTGCTTACGCGTGACGGCGAAAACCTCGAACGCAAAAAGGGACTCGATCGCCTGAAGGCGTATTCCGAGACGCTCAAGGAGATTCTGGAGCAGCAGCGTGCTCTGCGCGACGACACCGGCCGGGCGAGCATGATGGGCCGGATGATTGAACAGCAAAAGGTCGCCGATAAGACCGGTGACCTGTCCGCACAGATGCAAGAGGACGCCGCTGCCGGTGGTCAACAGGATCAGCCCGGCGAGCGCGGCGCTCAAGGTGCCCAGGGGGAATCCTACCCGCCGGGTCAACAGAACGTGGACCGGGCTCAACAAGAGATGGAGGACGCCGCCGAGGCTCTTGGCCAATCGAATCCGCAACGGGCCGCCCCCAGCCAGGACCGTGCCATCCAGCAGCTCGAACAGGCGCAAAAAGAGCTTGAAGATGCGCTGAACCAGCTTCGCCAGGAGGAGCGAGAGGAAACATTACGCGACTTGGAGTCCCGGTTCCGGAAGATGCTCTCAAAGCAGCGGGCGATCAACGAGTCCACCTTTCGGCTCTATCAGGCGGGACGTGAGAACTTCAAACGGGCGGAGCACCTGCAACTTGCCGACCTGTCGGCACAGGAACGGGCGTTGTCGGAGAATGCAGCCTTATGCCTGCACATCCTCGATGAAGACGCCACAACGATTGTGTTTCCGCGTGTCGTGGGGCAGCTCTCCGAGGACATGGCTGCGGTGGCGGACCGGCTCGGGGCCTATCAGGTGGGGAAGCTGACCCAGACGATCGAGCGGGAGATTGTCGAGACACTCGAACAACTACTGGAAGTCGTGCAACACATGCAGCAGGAGAACGAACAGCAGATGACACCGGGCGAGACTGGCGGCGACTCGCAGGCACGACTGCTCCCGCAGTCGGCTGAACTGAAGCTGCTGCGGGCCAGCCAGCTAAGCATCAACACCCGGACGGCTGCGATTGAGGAAGACGCCAGGAAGTTGAAACGTCAAGACATCGAAACGGATGTTGACGAGGATCTCGTTGAAGCGTTCAGAGCGGTTGCGGTGCGGCAGAGGGAATGTGCCGAAATTGCTAAGGAGATGCACAACCTTCAGCATCAACCGTAGGTGTTCAAACATGGAAGAGGGGCAACCGCTGAGACGATGAAATGTCGAAAATCCAAAACGTCGAAAGCACATGTGCAAGCTCGCTGGGCCGAGAATCTCTTCTCGGCCCATTCGTGCGAGAGTGGATTATCGCACAAGCGTCGATACGGAGTTACGACCGACTGGAAAGTCGGTCCCACAAATGGGGAATGGTTGAATGTGCTAACCGAGGCCGGGCAGATTTTGAGAGTGTTGAAGGTGAAAGCTCATGACATCGCGATCCGCGGCCTCAAGGTAACCGGGATCATGGTCGGCGTCCTGATTGCCGCGTGCACCGGCGCAGCCGTCGGCCAAACACCGGTCGATCGCTTCATGGAACTCTTGGACGCCGACCCGGCCATACCCGCCGATGCCACTACCATGATCCGCGAAGCGTGGTCGAGGTGCCATGACTGTGACGGTGATGAGTTTCTAACCCAAGGATTGGCACTGCTGTCGCCCGGGTTCCGGGACGGTCTTGACGCATATGACGCAGATAGGTACGAGCAGGCTGCGAGCATCATGAGTAAGCTCCGCAAGGATTCAAATCCCTTCGTAGCCGCCCACTCCGCAGCGTATGAAATCAAATCGCTCGTAGCTATGGATCGGTTGCTTGAGGCCGGTGAGCGGATCGAGGACCTCCTGGAACGCGAACCGGGCGATCTTAGCATCATAGCTGACTATTCCTACCTCGCACCGGAGATTGCATTTCTGCACGGCTACTGCCTTCTGTCGGATTTGCAGTACGTCGACTCAGCTTATGCCCTGACGCAATTTCTACAGACCTATCCCGACGCCTCACAGCGGCTGGTGATCTCGGCGCAGCAAATGCTGGCGGAACTGAAGAATCGCCAACCGGGTCGGATTGCTGAAGTCGTCGACTTGATGAGCTACGCGGGCCGGCGCCTCAACCACCGTGATTCAAGCGACGTTGTCCAAATGAGACAACACCGGATCATCGACATCCTCGATCGGCTGATCGAAGAGGCGGAGGATCAGGAGAGCAGCAGCAGCAGTAGTAGTAGCGGCCGGTCTGGGGGACAAAGGCCCAACAGCCCCATGCCGGATTCGCGGTTGCCGGGCGGCCGTGCTCAAGAGGGTCCATTGCAGGCTGCGCGGCGGGCGAATCCGGGTGAGGCCTGGGGTGCGATGCCGCCGGCACAGCGAGAGCGAATCCTGCAAGCTCTGCGCGACAACTTCCCCAGCCGCTATCGCCGGCTCGTTGAACAGTACTATGAACAGCTCGGCAAGAAACACTGAACTCATGCAACCGGCGAAACCAGGACCATCTCGACACGCGATCACCCCAAGGCATTTGCGAGTGCACATCGTGCTCGCGGTATGTGCGATCGTGGCACCGTGGACTCAACAGCATTTTCCGTTCTTGTGTAGCGAGTCGCGGGCTTTAGCCCGCGTGAACCCCCCTGCGCCCGCGAGCGGCCAGCACCCAGATACGTACCACTTGAAAACGGAATCTACTCTACCGCCCGCAGCGCTTGCGGCTGACGTAAGGGCGGTTCGCATCGACGGCACAAGCGTGACCGGTGATTGGGCGGGCTCACCTGACGGGCACGCCATCGAGCTGCGCACACCGAAGGGTATGGAGATCATCGCGGTCGACGATCTCTCGACCCTCGCATTTGACCACGCGGAGAACCGCAAACCGCCGGTTGCCAAGGAGCCGGTTTTCGCCCCTGAATCACTGCCCGACGAACCGGACGAGACCGGCGAATCACCCGGCGACGATGGATCGATCGTGGCGGTTCCCGTTGTCTTTCATTTGGCCGACGGCGGCCATCTGTACGGTGATCTGCTCAGGTCATCCGCCGGAGACGACGTCGTTGTCGGTCGCACGGCCCTTGGCGAGGCGATCACATTCGGGTTCGATCGGCTAATCGGCATTCAGCTTGCCGACCGCGAAGCATTTCCCAAAGCAGACAGACAGTTTCAAGCAGCCCTCGCCGCCCGACTGCCGGGCCGCGACGTGCTGATCACACGCAGCATCGACGACGTGAAGACCCTGCAAGGCCGAGTGGAGCGGCTGGATCCGGCTCGCGGCTCGTTCTTTTTTGGCCGGCGGATACGAACGTTCGCAACGGAGAGGATCTACGGGATCATCTTCGCCGCCGGCGCGGGTCGCACGGAAGAGAAACGATACCCGATCACCTTGACGTTGGCCGACGACTCCGTGTTCTCCGGTCGGATCACCTGCGCGGACGCCTACACGCTTCGGGTCGATACATCGGTCGGTGTGACTGCGGAGTTGCCAATCACCGATGTCGCGACCATCCGCGTTCACAGCGATTGCGTCATCCATGTCAGTGATTTGTCACCCGTCCGCGAGCGGATCGAGGGATTGCTGCATCAAAGCGGCGGCAAGGAGAGCCCCTGGCCGGTGCGCTGGGACCGGTCCGTGTCGGGCGGCCCGCTTGCAATCGGCGGGCGGACGTTCACAAAGGGTATCGGAGTTCACAGCCGCACGGAGCTTGCTTTCGCGATCTCCGGCGGTTACGAGAAGTTTGTCGCAACGATCGGCATTGACGATTCGGTTCGGCCGAATGGCAGCGTCGTGTTTCGCGTTCTCGGCGACGGCAAGGTTTTGTTTGACAGCGGAGTGGTAACGGGCGCGGACGAACCGAGGGATATCATCGTCGACGTATCAAAGGTCAATACTCTGACACTGGTGGTCGACTACGGCACGGAACTCGACCTCTCTGACCATGCGGACTGGGGCGGAGCGAGACTGCTCAAACCGCCGACAGGTTTTTCAACAGGAAAGGATGAAGGATGAGGGATGAAGGATGAATAGCGGATTCCCAATTTGTCATTCGCTATTCGCTATTCGCTATTCGCTATTCGCTATTCATCATTCACCGTTCGCCGCGCCGTCCTCATCGCGGTAGCCGCACTCGCGTTGTTGATGCCTCCGGCCGGCAAGGTCATTGGCATTAACGGCCGGATATCCGTCAATACCTGCGACCGGCTCAACGTCGGATTCGGATATGCGTACGCCACGGCAAGGGCGACAAGGACCGAAACGTGCCCTTGCAGGAGCGGACACTGGTGCTGTTGCGCAGCTACTGGCCCCAGCATCCCTTCTCAGCCCATTCGTGCGAGAAAGGATTCTCGCACGAGCCTAACGTGCTCTGCTTGGATTTTGTCACTACGCGCGGGAGCCCGCGACTCGCTTCATCGGGAATCGGCAGATTTGAACTGAATCTCATATAATTCGCAGGTTCCTTACGTGCCGCGGGTGTTGCCGTAGAGGCTGATCTGCAGGCGCGGGCAGTAGCGAAAGCCGCGATCTTTGCATATGTCAACGATCCAGCGGCTACGCTTCGCAACCTCTTCCGGGGTGACAGCCTGTGGCATCAAAAGAACGTTCGAGGGGTCGTACGTGCCGATCTGCGTGAGAAGTCTGTCGATTTCCGCCAGGTCCTCGGGCTGCTCGACGACGAATTTGAGCTGATAGTCCGCAAAGGCCATGAATCGCCGGATGGTTTCGAGGTTGATGCGATCCTTCTCATGGGCGTCGGCCCATCGGCCGCCGTCACGCTCCCACGGCGTCGAGTTGCCGAGCTTCGGGCTGATACCGGCCAGATCGCAGACCACGTCTCTCCAAACCGTCGCTGCGGTCTCGATCGTTATGTGATACCCGTCGTCCTTGAGACGCCGTGTCAGGTCTTCGACGCCCGGCGCGATCATCGGCTCGCCGCCGGTCAGAACAACATACATCGTTGCATGATCGGAGATGCGATTGAGAATCCGGTCGATCGTAAGCTCTTCACCATCCGGTTTCCAGGAGGTGTACGGGCTGTCACACCAGACGCATCGCAGGTTGCAGCCGGTTGTGCGAACAAAGACACTCGGTACGCCGGCGAGCTTCCCTTCCCCCTGGATGCTGTAGAAAATCTCGCTGATCTTCATGGGCGCGTGTTTCCGTTAAGCCGCCTGTCGGGTTTGTGGATCCGACCTACAATTGTAGAAAATCTCGCTGATCTTCACGGCTCAATGCGAACAAGCGAAACAACCCGTTCAACCGACAGGTCTGCCAGGCAAGGCACAACGAGATCTGCCTGCTCAAAAGCTTCGGCGGGATGATATAGCAGAACTGCGACCACTCGCGCACCGGCGGCGCGGGCGGCCCGAACTCCCACCGGCGCATCTTCGATCACTATGCACCTGTCGTGTGCGATCCCGAGCCGATCAGCCGCCAGCGAGAAGACCTGCGGGTCCGGCTTACCGCGGGTAACGTCGTCACCGCTGACCACGACCGAAATGCAGTCATTCACACCCATCGACGAAAGCACCAACTCGATGTTCTCCAGCGGACCCGAAGATCCGACGGCCAGCGCAGCACCAAGTTGATGCAAACCTCGCACCAGCTCGATGGCACCTTCAATGATCGGCGGGTCCCGTCGAATCAGATCGCGATAGAGCTCCTCCTTCCGGTCGGCGAGCTTCTGCATCCGGGACTCGGAAACTGGGCCGAAGAGAATGGGGATGATGTCACGGTTCTGTCGCCCGAATGTATCGGTGAATTGCTCCTCGGTAACCGCTCCATCACATTCCTCAGCCAGCAGTTGCCAACTGCGCAGATGCGGCCCGGCCGAGTCGACCAACACCCCGTCCATGTCGAAGATAATCCCAATCGGCGAATCCACGTTCATACGATCCTTGTTTCCCTCCGCATCACTGTGAACGATCTAGCGGTGGTCAAATCCTGGTTTTGTCCACGGCGCGACAGTGCCAATCCGAGCTCCAAGCACAAGCGCGGGGTAATGCTCACCTGACCGCCTTCCCAAGGGGAACGCTTCCCCGCCGGTTGCGGCCGCCTGGACACATCGTAGTGCAGCAGATACAAGCGCGGGACCGATGTCAAGTGTATGCAGGTTGAGCATGGAGTCGACCTGCGCTGGAAAAACATCCAATGCCGCAGCCGTTGCAGAGTGAATCAATCTTCTTAAGCCCCGCGGACAAGACCGATCCGGTATCATCGTGGCGGGGTTGGTTGGCCGTGTTCGTCGCGGCCTTCGCCCTCTACGCCGCCACCGCGAACCGCGGAGCGCAGTGGCAGGACTCGGGGTTCCACATTCTCCGTGCGGTCACCGGAGAGTTAATCCATCCGTTGGGACTTGCGCTTACCCACCCGCTGCACCACTGGCTTGCCCGGTTCATCGTCTCCCCCGGCCTGCTGGAACCATGCTTCGCCGTCACGCTTATCAGCTCTCTCGCGGCGGCGGTGACTGTTGCCAATACGTACGGATGCGTCTGGATGCTAACCCGTAACCGGATCGGGGCGCTACTGGCGGCCGGATCTTTAGGAGTCGCCCACACGTTCTGGCAGATGGCGACGCTGGCGGAGACCTACACGCTTGTGGCGGCATTGCTGTCGGCGGAGTGTTGGTGCCTCGCCATGTACGCTCGGACACGCCGGTGCGGCTATCTCTGGGCGACGCTTCTTTTCAACGGGCTGGGCATCGGGAATCACATGCTGGCCGTGCTGACGATGCCGATACTTGCGGCGGTAGTGGTTCAGACAATCCGGTCGAAAGAGGTGAAGACCAAAGAGGTTATTGTTGGGGTGGCGTTGTGGCTGCTGGGGTCGCTACCTTATACGAGCCTTATCACCGTCGAGCTGATTCGTACGGGCGATATTTCCGCGACGGTTCACTCCGCACTGTTCGGAAAGTCGTTTGCCGGTGAAGTGCTAAACACGACTTTCTCGCTGCGTATGCTGCTCATCGGTGCGGGCTTTGTCGTATTGAACTTCCCGAATCTGCTGCTTCCCGTGGCGGTCTATGGGATGTTCAGAGGCCGGCGACTCGACGTACCACAGATCGCGCGACGCTATCTGCTGCTGGCCTTCATTATTCATTTGTGCTTCGTGGTACGTTACAGCATCGTGGATCAACACTTGTTCTTCCTGCCGACATATGTTCTGCTCTCGATCTTCAGCGGCATCGGTTTCGCCGCTGTACAGCGCGGAGTAAGCCTGCGGATGCGACGGATGATCCTTAGTGTCGCCGTTGTGGCGCTAGCACTGACACCGGCATGGTACGCCGTCATCCCAACGGTTGCTCGCCGCTTCGAGGTGTTAAAGTCGGTGGAGCGCAATAAGCCGTACCGCGATGATTACGTGTACGTGTTTACACCCTGGTCGGTCGTGGAGCGATCAGCCGAGGTGATGAGCCGCCGTGCGATTGAGCTGGCCGGTGAGCACGGGCTGATTCTCGTGGAAGATCCCATGGCGGAATTCGCGATTCGTTATCAGGCAATCCAAGCCTGCATGGATGATCTTCAGATCGCACCGGATGCGATGCCGGAAACCATCGTCGGAGCTGTACGTGACGGAAGGGTGATTGTTCTTGTGCCGAAACATGCGGATAGTCCACAGGCTGATCCGCCTGTTGGATCATGGATCCGCGTGGACGATCTGTATACGCTTTCCACCGAACCGTCCGTTCCATAATACCAGGCTCAGTTTGAGAATGCCGATTCCTTCGCGTCGTCGTCGGTTAACCTACGCGTGTCCGCGCGGGGGTGGCATGGATCAGCAAAGCTGACCCGTGGAGTCTTCCCGGAAACACAGGTCCGCAACGGCGGACTCGTGTCACCCGAATTGGTTATGAAGACGCCTTCTCCGATTCGCGTGACTGCTGCGCGTCCTCTGGCGGTGGTGGTGACGGTTCCAACCGGACCATCTTGAACTTCGCCACCAGCGCCACTGCGCCGGCGATTACCAGCGGATACACCAGCAGGATGTAGCGCGTTCGCAGGGTGATCGAGACGCATCCCATCAATGCGAAGAAGGCGGCGAGTACGTAGCTGATCGTCACGACTCGCTTGATCGGCCAGCCGCGGTCGAGCAACTGATCGTAGAAGTGGCTGCGATCGCCTTGCATGAGGCGCCGCTGATTCCGCCACCGCCGCGCGAGTGTCAGAATCATGTCGGCCAGAGGCAAACCGAACACCATCAGTGACCCCAGCAACCACCGTACCGCGTTGGACTTCGTGAACAGGAGGATCAAAATAGCGGCGTTAAGACCCAAAAGCATCGATCCGGCGTCGCCCATGAAGATCTTGGCCGGGCTGCGGTTGAAGGGCAGAAAGCCCAACGCCGCCCCCATCATCGCTAAAGACAACGTCACCCGCTGCACGTCCCACGGGTGCCAGTCACCCCACAGATGCAGGTGCACGGAGAGCACCAGAAAACCGGCTGAAATGATCCCCAGAACCCCCGAGCAGAGCCCGTCGACACCGTCGATCAGGTTCGTAGCATTGCAGGCCCCGATCGTGATAAAAAGCGTGAGCGGTACCGAGTACGCGAGAATCAGCCATTGCCGCAAGTCAGGCAGACGTATCCCCGTGGACCGCAGGACGATCAGGATCGTATCATCGCCCAATCCGACCAGAATCAACAGCACCGCGACCGCGGCTGTGCCCGCCAGCTTAAACACCGGTGACGCCATGCGAAGATCATCGAACAGACCCAGCAGCATGATCGTAAGCCCGGCGATGAAGATGCCGGCCATCATCGTCATGTCCATTGTTGGTGCGACGCGCGGACGCACCGCTTCGTCGGACGTGTGTTCGAACAGGACAAGGGCAAGCAGCACACCCGCCGCCCAACCGAGAAAGATCGCCACTCCACCGAGATACGGGACGGATTTTCTGTGAGGTTTGAGGAAATCGTCCGGGCGGTCGACGATTCTCCTTTTGAGCGCAAACCACCGGCAAAGAGGCGTGCTCACAAACGACACGAGAAACGAGCAGGCCAGAATCGGCCAGTACGTGCGGAGGACTTCCAAAAGCGTGGTGTGATATTCAGGCAAGGATGGGGACTCCGAACTCACCTACTTCTTGATGCGACCTTTACGGTCTCGATTCTACACAATGCACGTCGCCCATTCCACGGTTGCCCCGGTTGACACAAACGCTCCTTGACTCCCACGCCGGTTGTCCATCTATTGCCCTCCGCCAGCCCGAGTACCTCCGTCATTGGTGCAAATGAGAACTCCCGCAACAGCCGCTGGACCCGTCCAAACATTCGGCCACGAAACAGCGACTGGGTGATGTATGTTCTGAAGCTCAGACGCCACCCGCAGCGTTTCAGCTCGGCAAGCTCATTGACGGCGAGTTCGTAGGGGTGCAGATAAACCACAGCCGGTTGCCCCAGCGAGTTCACTTCGCGAATTGCCGCCGACAGGATGGGCCCCGGGAGGAGTCGGAAGTACCCGCCGCCGGAGACCGGCATGTTGCGGCCGAACCGCCGTACCGTGGTCATCGGGAACTCGATCAGGTCGCAGGTGTCCCAGCGGTGGGGGAAGCGGGGAGCGTCGGGAATCCCATATCGTCGCCCTGCAATCGGGAAGATGCTCGAGCTGAATCGAATCCCAAGCCGGGCCATGGTCGGCCCCGCCCACAGCGAGTTACGAGTTACCGAGAAGCCGGGCGCCCGGTAGCCGAGGGGCCGCAGACCCGTCTGCGACTCGATGATCTCGATACTCCGCTTCAGGTCGCGGTGAAACCGCTCCGGTGTGATGTTGTAGAGTAGCTCGTGCCCGTAGCCATGCGTGCCGATCTCGTGTCCCGCCGACGCGATAGTCGGCAGCAACTGCGGGAATTTCTCACACACCTTACCTAGCGCGAAGAACGTCGCCCGAACACCGTAGCGATCCAAAAGTGCAAGCATCCGGTCGGTGTTGCGGATTACGCAGTCCGTGATCGGCGTCTGTGGCCCGAGCACGCTCTGGGTCCAATCCTCCAGGTCGATCGTCAGAGCGTTGGCGATGGAGCGGTTGACCTGATGCACAACAGTGTCTTCCAGCATGATTTCGGGATCGTGCCGGGTGCATCCCATTTAGGGTGGCATAGGCAAACTTGTTTGCCCGTGTTGGAAGATTCCACGGGTAAGCTGCTGCTTGCCAATGCCACTCTCGCAGGTTCCTAGCACCATTTTCGGGATGCACCCGATCGTGCCCTGCGAATCACGTTGCGGCCCGGTCCACGTCCATGGGAGCGGCCACCTGTGTGGCGAGAATAAACCTCGCGCTGATGTCCTGTGTATCCGGGCGTTCTCTGGGCGAGAGAGTCCCTGCTTGAGTTATCGGAGTATTGAGAGCCTGGGCCAAGTGCTTCAGCGTGACTGGTTCAATCGCTCATTTGCCTGGTGTAGTCAAATGCTCCAAATTATCTCAATTGCCATGACAGTAAAGACTAAATGTCTATGTGTCATTTTTACTGAACGACGCTCTTGCTTCAGGCGTGGCGCATGAAATCGGGCGCTCCACCCCAGGCATATCGTATTGTTTCAAACGGATTGTCTGGTGAGCCACGGCTAAAGGACCGTGGTTCGATGTTGAAGAGTGGTCTGCTTTGGCCGCCGGTCTTACATCGGCCTCGTGGCCAAAGGGTCAATCCAGTGGCAGCGGTCACACACACTCGCACGACGAACGAAGGAGGCGAACGCCGGCGGTGCCAGTGACGCATGTTTGAAGGACAGGGAGGCGGAAGGTGCGCTCATATCGCTCACGGTTTCGGGAGAGACCGTCGGCCTACTTCCCAATTCGGCGCATCCGCTTGGGCGGCATCGGTCTGATGCTGTTTGCAGGCGGTTGCGGAGCGGATCTTGATAATAGCACCGCATCGCAGCCGCCTTCGCTCAGCAGCACGGTCATCGTAGATACGGACGATTCTGATCAAAACGACGAGGTTATCACACCCGCCGGTCTTGATCAGGAATCGACACCGCTAACGTTCACCGCCAAACGGGCCTTTTGCTGCGATCCACTTTCCATCGAGTTCGTCGCCGTAGCGCCGGAATCAGCCCTCGCGGAAAGTGTGACTTACCAGTGGGATTTCGGTGACGGAAGGACGGCAACAGGAAGGACCGTGGAGCATACCTACCCGTGGGTCAGTACGTATACCGTTGTTCTTACAGCCCATTGGGCCGACGGAGTTACGGAGACCGTCGAGCAGAGGTTGTCATTCGCCGTGGACGTGGACGGAAGCACCGTCATTACCGTGACACCGGCGGGTGAAGACCCGGATGCGATACCGCCGGGCTCGGTCGGACCGGTGGCAAAGGCCGGTCCGAATCAGTCGGTGATCAGCGGCAACCTCGTCGTTCTGAATGGCAGTGGGAGCAAGGCGACGCCGGGTGAGACGCTGACATATAGGTGGGAACAGAGCGGCGGCCCGGATGTCAGGCTCAGCGCCACCGATGAGGCCGTCGTCACCTTCGTAGCGCCCGAGATTGAAGGCGAAACATGTACACTCACAATTGAGCTGACAGTAGCGCAAGGTGATCTTGAGGCTTCGGACCAAGTCCTCGTAATCGTGGCGCCGGAGCCGCCCGGTGACGCAAACGTGCCGCCGATGGTTACGGATAAGAGCGTGTCGATCGTGCCCGGCACTGCGGCTGCTTTGACGCTCTACGGCAGCGACGCCGACGATGAAGACCTGAGCTTCACGATCGTAAGCAGCCCGGTGCACGGCACGCTGGGAGTCGTTGACAACTCACCGGCGTCGTCCGCTACCGTTTACTACACACCGGACCCGGGTTTCGTCGGTTCCGACACGTTCGAATTCCGGGCCACCGATGGGCAGGCGGTGTCAAACGTGGCGACATTCACGATTCTCGTTGTCGAGATAACCAATGCGCCCACGGCTTTGGACGGTAGTTATCTGTTTCAGGTCGGTGTGGCGGGTCGACTTACGCTCCTGGCGAGCAATCCGGATCATGACGACTTGACCTTCACGATCGTAAACGGTCCGCTCCACGGCACGTTGGGGCCGATCGACAATTCGGGATCTGACCGGGCCACGATCGTCTACACGCCCCAAGCAGGATACGAGGGCGATGACACGTTCATCTTCGAGGTCAGCGATGGCACGTCAACTTCGAACACAGCCACCGTCACGCTGACCGTAAACAAGGTCATTCTGCCGTGGCTGGAGATCAACTTGCCGCGCTGGGATGCGACTGAATTCTACACGGAACAGGAGGGCGCCGAGCCGGGAATGACGCTTCTGGATTTCGGGCTTGTCGGCATCGAACATTGGGGCAAGGTTACCAATCAGGTGCTCATCACCACCCTGTCCGGACAGATCGACCACCTCTATCCCGAGATGATGGAACGCAAGCCACCGCACGTGAAGATCTTCGGAGGCGTCAAGCCGTTCAATCTCCCCGGCGTCGCACCCTACGATCCGGAGACCTATGACTTCGCCGATCCGGAAGGCTGGTCGGCGCTCGCGCAGATCGCCCGGCAGATCGTGGAGATGACCGGGAACAATGTCTTTGTTCTCGAGAACGAAACGCCGTTGGAACCATTCCACGACGGTCTCGAGGAGATCGACCTGGAGAAACTAAAGATCTCACTGCTGCCACTGCGTGATACCGGTATCAAGGTCTGGTGGAACCTACCACGAATTCTCGAGAATTCGCCGCAATTTCCAAACCGAAGACAAGAGACGGCTCGCTTTGTAGGGGCCATTGCCGAGGCGTTGCCGGACTGTGTCTTCTTCACTGCCTATCCAGCCTGGTATGGATGGCGGGACAACCAGGAAACGGTCGCGCTGAGCCGGGAGATGATCGAGATGGTCGGCCTGGATCGAATGCAGGATCGACTCCTCGTAACACTCGACGGTTACTGGAACCTGTCGCCGGGTGTCTCGAAACGGTGCTACACTGTGACCGAGTCTCTAATCGAGATGCGCGATCTGCCGCCGGGACTGATGAACGTCTACCCCGGAGGTCCCCGATGGATTCTTGTGGCTAGGGGATTTGCCGACGCGCTGCCGCCCCTGGTTGAATCGATCGGCGGGCATTAGCCCGGGTTACGCTCCAACTTTTCACGATAGACCTTGGACGTCGGTACCCAACTGGATCCGCCGGGGTAAATGTTGAAAACCGTCCCGGGAAGCTCCTTCATCTGACCATATGCTTCTTGCGGCGTGAAACACCTCCTGGTCTTCTTACCTTCCGGTTTGTGCCAATAGCCGTCGTGCGTCACGAGAAACCGTTCCTGCATTCGATCCAGGCCGACCAGCTCAATCATCATCTTTCGGCGGTCTACCTCCCCGTTGCGGTTGCGTTCCCAGCCGTGCCAGGCGGTGAAGCCGGTCAGGAAGACGCAATTCGGCAAAGCCTCGGCAATGGTCCGCACGAGGCGCGCCGTCTCGTGCTTTCGATTCGGGAATTGCGGCGTATTCTCGAGAATTCGTGGAAGGTTCCACCAGAATTCAATACCGGTCTCGCGGAGGACTTTGAGCGACTCGGCGAGCTTGTCGCAGTCGATGGTAGCCCGCCCGTTGTGATACGACCCCAGAGAGGTCTCGTTTTCAAGTACGACCACGTTACTGCCCGTAATTTCAACGATCTTTTTTGAATCTTCGGCGATGAGGCGCCATCCGTCGGGGTCCGTGAAGTTGTACGGCCTTTTATCCTCGGGCGCGGTGCCCGCCAGGATGTAAGTTTTGAGCCCGCCGATGATGGAGAGATTCGGCGGCTTACGTCGCATCAGTTCCGGGTACAGGGCGGCGACTTTCCCCGGCTTTGTAGTTACAACCACTGTGTCCGTAACCTTGGCCCAGTGTTCCAATCCCTCGAGGCAGTAGTCGATAAGCCTTGCAGACGGTCGGGTTCGTGCCGACTCGGGATACCATCGCTTCAAAGCGGTTTGCGGGACGTTAACCTCCAACCAGGGAATAACCCTGGGTTTAGGTCCGGCAGGCGTGCTGTCGGGGGCCGTTCCTTCACCGGGGGATGCGAAAGCCGCCAACGACATGATGGAAAGCAGGATCGTAGCTAGGTTGTGAAATAATCGCATGGACAAATGCTCTCGCCCTTAACTGCTGGAATCGTAACCGGTCGGGCATTTCCGGCGTTTGGGATATCGGTATGCTAGCGCAATAAGTGAAGGCCATCAACGACAAAGCTGCCACCGTGACTTACGGGCAATAATGCCGCAAGAGGACTCTTTGCCGCGATGACGTTGAGTCAGGTTCCACCGGTGACAACCGCCAGACGTGTCTCGCTCAACGCAGTGAGCAACGTCGTCGTAGTTGTGGTGGATATGGTGACGGCATTTTTGCTCCTGTCGTTCATCCTGTCACGTATGAGCCTTTCGGAGTACGGCATCTGGGAGCTGACCGGTTCGATCTTCGCCTACGCGCCGCTGCTTCAAGTAGGTATTAACTCGGCCGTCAACTTCCACGTTCCCCGGCTGATGATCACCGCCGACCAGGAATCGATCAACCGCGTCGTCAGCACGGGTGCGGTGTTTTACATCTTCGGTGCCGGTGTGGTGGTGATCGCTACGGCCCTGCTTGTCATTTTTTTTCCCGTTTGGTTCAACATCGAGCCGCACCACGCCGGGATCAGCCGCATACTGGTCGTTATGGTGGGGGCGTATTTTACCTGCGCGCTGCCGCTGGCGATTTCCCAGGGCGTTTTGAGCGGGCTCCAGCTATATGTGCAGATGAATGCCGTCCGGGTCGTAACGCACCTGGCGCGAGCCGGACTCATCGTCCTGTTGCTGAGCCTGGGCTGCGGGCTGCTTGGCTTGGGGATTGCTCACGTCACGACCCGCCTGATTGAGGCGGGTGCGATGCCCGTGCTGCTGCGTCGCGCGCTGCCTCAGTTGAAGCTTAGGCTTGCGTACGCGAGCTTCTCGACGTTCAAGATGATGCTCGGGTACAGCGTCAACACCTTCCTGTGGGGGGCTGGGATCTCGATCATCAATCGCGTGGGCCTGATCGTCATCGGAATCCTCCTGACCACGCGGGATGCGACGCTGTTTGCGGTACCGCTCATGCTCGTGTGGGCGTTCTCGGCGATCGCGGAGTCACTCTCCGCGGTGAGCAAACCGGCGGCGAGTGCGCTGTACGCCGAGAACAGGCTTGATCGCGTGCGCGAGCTCTCGCTTCGGGGGAGTCGATTGACCGTGATGGTTCTTTGGCCTGTGGGAGTGCTGATGGTGGCGTTTGGCGGTCCCTTCCTGGATATCTGGGTCGGGCTCGACTTTCGCCCGGTGGTGGGCATCTTGATGCTGCTGGTGGTGGCGCAATTCCTGTTCGACGGTCAGCGAGTAGCTTCCCTCGTGCTGATCGGGATGGGCAGGCACCGGCTGTTCGGCGTGTTTACGCTTGGAGCCGCGATTGTGGATGTTGTCGTGTCCGTTGTTCTTGTCACCCGTTATGATTTGGGTTTGTGGGGTGTTGCAATCGGCCAGGTCGTCGCCCTCGTCGCCGTCAGCGTGGGATTTGTGCCGGTTTACGTTTCACGCGTGCTTGAGATGCCAATCACTCGTCACCTATTTGCGTCGTTGGGTCGCCCCGTGCTCGCGTCGCTGCCGTTTCTCGTGCTTGTGGCGGCGGTGCGGTACAACTACTATCCTGGCAGCCTTATGACTCTGTGCGCGGCTTGTGCGGCTTGTTGTCCCGTTCTGCTTGTTTGCTACTGGTTCTGGGGTGCAACCCGGCAGGATAGGACCGCTGTGCTGGGGCTGGTGCGGCGTCGCAGACGAGCCGGGACATGAGGAGGACGAGCGACTGCGGCACAGAGGATTCCTCCGAGTGCCCGGCGTTTCCGGAATCAACGGATATGCATGACATTCTCAGTAGAATAGCGCGCTGGGCTCCGCACCCGCACGTCAAGACGTCCGAAACCGACGTGGTCAAGCGGGGGCCGCTCCGATCAATTGCAGTCGAAGCCGCCAAGACCCGATCAGCGCGAGAACTGGCTGAGGAGACCGGCCTGTTCCGCGTGCCCAAGATTCACGCCCACGACACCCAGGATGGAGTGATTCGTTTTGAGCGGCTCGACGGCTTCGTTCCCATCATTCAGCCCATCGCCTACGGCCGCCGCGGGAACGCCCTGATCGAGCGTATGGCGGTTGTCCTCGCGTTGATCCACGACCGGCTTGTGTTGCCGGATGAATTCCGCGAGGAATTGGTGTCTACCTGGAGGTGTAAGCGCAGATGCACCGAGGTGATCCACGGTGACTTCAACACCGATAACCTCATGTACAACAAGGAGCGAGACGAGATCGCGATTGTCGATTGGTCCGTGTCGCCGCTGTTAGGTGGTGAGGGGAGTGTCGGCTGCCGCTGTGTGGACGTGGCCTGGTTTGCCAAGAGCCTGTTTTTCCGGCCCGCAGCCTACGTTTTCTCACATCCGCCCGCGCCCCATGCCGATCTGTTTGTAAACGCGTATGAGCAGGCTCGAGGCTCACCGCTTGATCGAGCGGTCCTGTGTGAGTTCGGCCGCCACTTTTGGGAGGTGTATGTTGCGAATTTGAAACGTAGGCGGACCGGTTATTGGTTTCACTGGAGACAGCAATTCGCATTCAGGAGGTACGTGGAGCGTGGGATGTAGCGGGCAAACGTACCGGACCTCCCACACCTATGCCGGCAAAGCGTCGGAGTACGACTCCCACTTTCATTACCGATACCGCGCATACCTGTGGGAACAGGAGCAGATGGTGCTCAGGCGGATCATCGACAAGCATCATCCTTCGGGGGGTGTCCATTGTCTTGACTTTGCTTGCGGAACGGGGCGCATTCTCGAGTTCCTCGAAAAAGTGACGGACCGGACAACGGGAGTGGACGTCTCGGCGGAGATGCTCACCCGCGCCAGGTCCAAGCTCTCTCGCACAGAGCTGATCTGCGGCGACCTGACGACGGAGCCCCTTCTTCGAAACCGTCAATACAACCTGATCACGGCGTTCCGCTTCTTCTTGAACGCGGAGAAGGAACTCCGCGAGGAGGCGATGCAGGTTTTAGCTTCGTTGTTGACTCCGGACGGCGTTCTGGTGTTCAACAACCATATGAACCACAGCAGCGCAGCGGGTTTGCTGACCCGCTTCAACAGGCGGTTCCGCGGATCGACGAACGTTACGTGGCGCGTTGACGAGATGCGTTCCTTTGTCGAAGACGCCGGGCTGGAGGTGGCCGATACGTACTACATCGGCGTGATGCCGGGGTGGGAGCGACACATGCTCTTGCCTTCGGTGTGTTATGAGGCTATCGATGCCGCGGCGTCGAAGCTAAGCGTGTTGCGGCATATGGGCCAGGACGTTATTTTCGTTTGCAAGCAACCTTGAGCTCACCCAAATCCGGTGAGCGGGTGTAAGAGCACTTAACAGAACCTGTGGGACCGACTTTCCAATCGGTCAAGAGACAGGCCGGAAAGCCTACCCCGCATAGGTTGTGTTAGAGGCTCTGAATCACTTCAGGGAGGTAGGAACGCTGGCGAGGAGGATCGGAAGGCAATACAAAGGTGATATGGACTTTAGTCGGATGAACACGCAATCATCATTCATACAGCCCAGCGGATACGGCGTCAGGACTGCGCCCAGGAAGGGCAATGCCGATATCTATGTCTTCTGGCTGATCCTCTTTCCCGCCGCGATTGTCTGCCTGATCCTGTACCTGACTGAGGCGGTTTGGGGTGCGGTCTATGTGGCTGCGATCGCACTCATATTGGCTGTGATGATCGCTCCGCAGGTCGGTTTGTATGGATATTTCGCGTGGCAGGCGTTCGACCCCATTTTCATCTCGAGCGAGAGTGCCATCTTCACACCGGCGAAAGCTCTTGCGCCGTTCCTGCTAGTTCTATTTGTCTTGCGTGTGGGGCGTACGGGTTCACCTATGCTGGTGAGCCGTCCGTTCGTGATCACAATGCTGCTGTTCGGATTTTACGGGTTCATAGGAGCCCTCGTAGCATACCAGCCTCTCGCCGCAGTCCGGTACGCCGGGCAGATCGTCGTGCAGGCGGCGCTGGTCATCATGGCCGTCCACATGTTGAATACACGGCAGTACGTGGGCCGGCTGATATTTGCTACGGTTGTAGGCGGTGTGGTCGCAGCCCTGTTGATACTACTCCCCGGCGGCCTCGTGGGCGGTACCGGACGGGCGACAATGGGCGAGTTCGGCGACCCCAATACAACGGCTATGGCACTTGCGATCGCACTTGCCGCCATCCCCGCCGCCTGGGTCTACACGAGATGGAAGGTGTTCTATCCGCTCTATATCATTGCGGTCCCCGTGATCTTCATCGCCGTGCTTCAGACCGGATCGCGTGCAGGCCTCCTGTCCGTGTTCTGCGCCTTTGCCTTCGGTGTTCTTCTGGCGAAGGGTGCCGGCATCTTAAAACGCGTTCTCATCGCCGCCGTCTTCACATTGACGCTTGGTTACGTTTTCATGCACGTAATGCACACCGACGTTCTCGACCCGGCAAGCCGAGAACGCATTGAAGAATTTGTCCGCGCCGGCGGGGAGCCCGGTGGGAACGTCAGATTGGATATCTGGAAGCTCGCCCTGGAGACATACGCCAAGGAGCCGATCATGGGATTTGGCTTTGGAAACACTGCCTACGCACTCCAGCACTACCATGGATGGTACCGGGATATTCACAGTTCCTATCTCGGTGCGCTCGTAGATGGAGGTCCCGTTGGCTTTTTACTGTTTGGCTTCGGCTTATGGCTGCTGACCCGGTGCGTGCGAGGGACGAAGGGAACCTCCGCCGCGATTCCGGCGACGATCATGCTGATCCTGCTCCTCGTGTCATGTCTGACGCTCACGATACACTTTAGCAAATGGTTCTGGGTACCTGCAACCATCTGTCTGCTGCTGGCGGAGCAGGCCAAACGGGAGCAGGATGGCAAGCTTACGGTGTTAAACGGATACGTCGTGCAATCGGACCGACAGTTGCACGGGGGTGCGCAATAGCCTCACGGCTTCGTTGTCGGCCGGACGACGTGCTGTGAATTGGTTCGATGGAAGCCATGTTTCCGCAGTTCGAGAAAGGGACCACAACCATACGGTCGGGTATGCACACACCCGAACGTACGGTCGACGTAAGCGGGCTCTGTTCCGGCGCCGTGCAGGAGGATCACCATGCCTGAGCCCAAAGACCTTTCTCTTCTGGTCGTCCAAGACGAGCCTCATTTCTTTGATGGTCAGCACTATCGTTCCGAGGCGGTTTTCGGATATTTCGTTGATTGGATCGCCGGGCACACCGGACCGACAACCGTGGCTGTGCCGACGACACGGGAGTCTGCTCCGTTCGGAGATGTAATTGACCTGCCGAACATCACGTATCACGAGCTGCCGTACTCCACGTCTATTGTCTCCTATCTGAAGCTGAGCCGGTCGGATAAGCGGATGCTTAGGACGATGGCTTACAAGCTGGTATCCAGGCACGATGCCGTCATGGTGAGGTTGCCATCTTTACTGGCCGTCCTCTTCGCCCGTGAGGCAGGCAGGCAGGATAAGGTATTCATTACGTACCTGGTGGGGAACATTCTAACGGCTGCCAATCCACTCAGGTCGCGTAATCCATTGATCCGCACGGCCGCTCGTGGGATGGCCCATTACATACACCGCGTCACGATGCGCATGGTGGCACAGGCTGACGTGGCGCTGGCTGTGGGGCACGAGCTTTACAAACATTGTGACGGTCGAACCAAAGTTGTTCGACAGTTCATTGAGACCCTCATTCCCGAACAGGACCTTTTCGAGCGAGAAGACTCCTTCGCGGGTGACGGCCCGCGCGTGCTGTTTCGAGCGGCGCGAATCGATCCGAACAAGGGAACCGAATACCTGTTGGAAGCGGTACGCCTTCTCGTCGAGCGTGGGTACGATGTACGACTGAAACTGGCGGGCAGCGCAAACACGCCCTCATATCTCGCTGCCCTGCAAAGGTGGTGTGCCGACCACGGGATCGAAAACCGGGTGGAATGGCTCGGGCACGTATGCTTCGGGTCGGACGTGATTCAACTCTATCGCGACGCCCAGATCGGCGTGCTATCATCGCTCAGCGAAGGTTTCCCTCGGTTCATCATTGAAGCTTGGGCCTTTTCGCTTCCGGTTGTCTCGACCGATCTGGCAGGTCTGTCTCCACCGGTCAAGGCAGATGAGAATGCCGTGCTAGTCAAGCCCGGATCAGGTGCGGCTCTCGCCGAGGGGATTCAGCGGGTGATCGACGATACGGATCTGCGCCGACGTATTATCAAGGGTGGTATGTCAGTCGCCCGGCGGCACACGGCCGAAGCGCAGAGCGCCGAAATTGCCGATCTAATCTCGGAGGCGGTGAGCCGGCAGAGGAAGGATGCCGAGCACCGTGAGTGATCGTCGCGAGGCGAGTTCGCTTGCGGACGTGTGATAGCGGTAGGAAGTGGACGATGGTCGAGGCGCGGGACAACCCGATCTCAGGCGCGAGCACACAGCTACCGTTCATAAGCATCGTCGTAGTCGCTCGCGGCGCGGCGGGGCACGTCGTCCCATGCCTGGAGAGTCTACGGACACAGGATTATCCACAGTCGCGCCGTGAGTTCCTCCTGGTATACGGTGACTGCCCCGACGGAACCCGAGAGGCCTTCGAAACCTGGCGCGATGGTCCGGCGCGGAATGAACAGGTCACAATCCTGCCCAACCTGAAGCGGATTCTTGCCGCCGGATGGAACGTGGCGCTTGCCGCCGCCAATGGGGACGTGATCGTGCGGCTCGATGCTCACGCGCGGGCGGAGCCGGATTTCTTGAGGCGCGCCGCTGAGGTCCTCATGCAGCGGGAGGAATCCATTGTCGGCGGGCCACGCCCCTCAATAAGCCCGACGGACTGGCAAGGTCTGATCGTTGGGATGGCGGAAAGAAGCCTGTTTGGTTCGGGGCAGGCTGCCTACCGGCGACGGACGATGGCCGGATACGTAGATACGCTCGCCCACGCCGCGTATCACCGCCGTGTATTTAGGGCGATCGGCGGCTACGACGAACGCCTCGGGCGGAACCAGGATCTCGAGTGCCACCACCGGATGCGACGGGCCGGCTTCCGCTTCTACTTCGATCCCTCGATCGTCTCCGTGCATCTCGCCCGGTCCACGTTCAAGGGAATGCTTCGGCAGAAATTCTCAAACGGGTATTGGATGGGGCTGATCATGGGAATCACGCCGCAATGCTTCGCCCCGCGCCACTTTGTACCCGGGTTGTTTGTGCTGGCGATTCTGGTGGTTGTCGTGCTCGCGGCCGTTGATCTCCGGTGGCCGCTGCTCGCCCTCGCTGTAAGCTATGGCCTATGCGCTGTCACTGCGTCAATCATGGAAGCGGGACGTGCCGGCAAAGCGCGAAACATTGTCCTTGCACCGCTTCTTCCGCCGGTCTTCCTGGCCATGCATTTGGCAAACGGGCTGGGGACTCTTTGTGGCCTGGCGGTGATGCCGATGAAACGTCGCCGCTGGCGTGGTTACGAGGTGCCGTGGCCGATACAACCTGATCACGCGTGATCGGCGGAGTCGATGTCCGGTCATGGTCAACTGTCAAGATCGGGAATCCGAGCAGGACTGGATCATGCGTCTTGGTCTCTACCATGGGCCCTTATATCGCGGAGCAGAAGGATACGAGACGTACGGTCCGTACGCCCGCTATATCGGGGAGTTTGCGCGGCACTTCGATGAGGTCGTGGTCTTTGCACCGGTGACCACTCGTGAAACGGACTACCGGGGTTGCCGGATCGAGGCGGCGAACGTGCGTGTGGTGGAACTGCCTGATTTCAGCACGCATGTTCAGGCCAGTCTCCACCTGTGGTCGATTTATCGTACGTTTCGCCGTGAGATCAATGGCGTGGATGTGATCAACTGCCGCAATACGGCCCCTTACGGCTATCTGCTGTACTACCTGGGGCGTCGCCGCGGCGTGGGCTTTTTCTACGACTTTACGTCCGACCCGTGGGAGATTCTCAGGGTGGGCCCCAAATACCAGGGGTTGTACGGTCGATTCGCAAGAGTCGCCTACGTCATCGACTTCCAAATCCAAAAACACGTTATGCGACGCACGTATTCGTTCATCATGGGCCGACAGCCTTACGAGCGCTTCCGGTGGATCACTGATCGCATGGAGCCCGTCGTCTGCAGCACACTGAACCGGTCGGACTTCGTTGAGCGGACCGACCACACCCTGCACCGACCCGTTCGCCTGCTCTACGTCGGATATCTCAAGCACATGAAGGGGCTGCCCGACCTGATCGACGCGATGAGAATCCTCCGCGACGGTGGGCAGGACGTGGAGCTACACCTGGTCGGTGCGGGTCCGGAGGAGGAATCGCTCCGTGGGCAAATACGGCGGTTGCAGCTCGGCGAAAGCGTGCACTTCCACGGATACGTGCAGATGGGGCCGGCGCTGAACAAGTGCTACGACGAGGCGGACATCTTCGTGTTTCCCTCGCTATCGGAGGGCAGCCCACGGGTTGTACTGGAGGCACTTGCACATTCGTTGCCGGTCGTCTCGACGCCGGTGGGAAGCGTGCCGGAGCTAATCGAAGACAGGCAAAGCGGACTCATTGTCCCACGGCACGATGCTGGTGCCCTGGCGTTGGCAGTGAAATCATTCATTCACGACGACACATTGCGAGCCCGCTGCGCTGTGGCGGGCTATGGGGCTGCAGAGGAACACTCCATCGAGCGCTTTGCCCGACCGATGGTCGAAAAAGCAAAGGAACTTGCCCGATCAGGAGGCATCCGCGCGTGAAGGTCTGGTTGGTCAATCCGTTCGACCCGCTCCCTGGGGAGCGCGAGCAATTGGGACGGTACGCGCACATCGCCGAAGCGCTGCGGGAAGCGGGCCATGATGTGCTCTGGTGGTCAAGCACCTTCTCGCACCGGTTCAAGCGCGATGTCGATCGCGCACTCGTCGAAGCCGGTGTTTCAGAGAAAGGCATTGAGGTACGCCTTGTGCCGACCCCACGATACACAAAGAATGTCTCATATCGCCGCTTGAGAAGCCACAAATCCTATGGTCGGGCGTTTCAAGAACTAGCGGCGGACCAACCGCATCCGGACGTGATCCTGGCGAGTTCACCGCCATTGGAGTCGGCGCGCGAAGCGGCCAGGCTCGGGCGGGTGTGGGGCGTTCCGACGATCATCGACATTCAGGATCAGTGGCCCGACAACTTCGTCCGTGTGATACCCCGCCCGCTGCGGTGGCTGCGGGGGTTGTTGCTCGGGCGGTATTACGCGGTTGAACGGGAGGCGTACACGCTGGCCGACGGGATCGTCGGGGTGGCGCGGGGCTACGTGGATCACGGCGTGCGGGTCGGCGGACGCAAACCGTACGAGGGCGTGTTCCCCCTCGGTGTCAACCTGAAGGAACTGGACGCGGCGATAGCGAGAGGCGCCGTGGAACATGCGGAGAAATGGCAAAAACCCGAAGGCCGGGTCTGGCTGCTCTATTCCGGCAGCCTGAGCCACAACTATGATTTCCTGACGATTGTCCGAGCAGCCGTTTTGACCAAGGCACGCTTCGGCGACCGCGTGCGGTTTATCCTCACCGGCACCGGCGAGCTTGCGGAGCGGGCGAAGAGAATCATCCGGCGAAATGGTCTGGACAACGTGACCATGACCGGATTTCTCGAGTTTCCCGAATGGGCATTCTTGCTATCGCAAGCCGACGCGGGTTTCAACGCCTCGTTTCCCGACGCGCTCATCTACTTCCCCAACAAGGTCTTCTACTATCTGGCGGCGGGAGCGGCCGTACTGAACACGATTCCGGGGCAGTGTGCTGAACTTGTTGAGAACGAGGGTTGCGGTATCAACTACAAAGCGGGGGACCCTCGGAGCTGCTTCGATGCAATCGCCCGGTTGGTCGAATCGCCGGACGTGCTCGCCCCAATGGGATCAGTCTCCCGGCGCCTGGCGGAGCGGGTCTACGACCGGGAGATCATCCTTGCGGAGCTAACGCGGTTTCTCGAAAGGGTGGCGTCGGGCGGAACCGGACCTACGCGCGGGCCTTGTTGACGAATCGGTCCCACGCTCCGAGCATTAGTAGCAGCCAGACGTGCCGGCTCCAGCGGGCCGGTTCGAGTCTTTGCTCCTCGCGCACGAGTCGCTCGAGTGCCCTGCGATTGAACAGCCCGACCAGCAACCCGTCGCGCGCCAGGATCACGTCCTCGCAGAGCTGACGCAACTCGCCGCGGAGCCAGCGCACAAGTGGCACCTCGAAGCCGCGTTTCGGAGCGGTGCGCACCGCCTCGGGGACATAACGCCGGCCAAGCTCGCGCAACAGTGGTTTCGTCTCAAAGCCACGAAGCTTGAGTGCTTCGGGATAGGCTGAAACAACGTCGATCAGCTCATGGTCGAGCAGCGGCGAGCGTGCTTCGAGGCCGTTCGCCATCGTTGCAATGTCAATCTTGACCAGCAGGTCATGTGGGAGGATCGTGGCGAAATCCGCACCCAACATGCGATCGACCGGTCCGCAGTCCCGCAGCGATTCGAGAACGCCGCGAGCCAATCGGTCGCCTCGCTCGACGCGATCGAGCCAGCAGCCGCCCGGGGAGTTCCCGTTTGCCGCGTACAAGGCCCGCTTGCTCGCCTCGTCCAGCCCGTCAACCGCCCACGCAAGATACCTCGCGACCGGGTCGAGCCCCATTCCGCGTATCCACCGGTGGGCGAACGCATACGGCGAACGGAACCCGCGCGGAACCGGCAGCAGCCGGGACAACAGCCTCCAAGCCATACGATGCGCAGGGCCGTCGGCCCACACTAGAAGCTGGTTCAACCTGGCGGCTACGTACCGTCGATAACCGGCCAGAAGCTCATCGCCGCCGTCGCCGTTTAATACGACCTTCACGTGCCGCCGGGCAGCCTGGGCGACGTAGTACGACGGGATGGCCGATGCATCCGCAAACGGTTGATCGTAGTTTCTAACGATCCGCGGTAGGTCGCCTTCGACGTCGGACCGTACAACCACCTCCTGGTGGTCGGTCCCGTACCGCTGTGCCACCAGCCTGGCATAAGGACGCTCATCCATCGAGTCATCCTCGAAACCGACCGTGATCGTCGTCAGGCGTCCGGGGTGTTGCCCGGCAGCGATGGCTGTTATGATCCCGCTGTCAACGCCGCCGGAAAGGAAGCAACCGACGGGGACATCGGAGCGAAGCCGCAACCGGACGGCCTCCTGCAACAGTTCGTCGATGTGCTCAACGGCCTGCTCGCGCGAGCATGGCACTTTGGGCAGCATCCGCTGCCGCCAATACCTCTCCCGTCGGACGATGCTTCGATCGCGGATGACCAACAACTCACCGGGCCTGACGGCGTGGACTCCCTTGTAGATTGTTGACGGCGCGGGAATGTCACACCAAGTGAGGTAGTCGGTCACCGCCTGCTCGTCGATCGACGGTGTCGCTTCCGATCCCGCCACAATTCCCTTGATTTCCGAGGCAAAGACGAACTCGCCGTGGATCTCACTGTAGTAGAGCGGCTTTTTCCCGACTCGATCGCGTATCAGAACAAGCTGCCGCTCTTCATCGTCCCAGATGGCGATTGCGAACATGCCCCGCAGCTTCGTCGTGAAGCCCGTTGCGTATTCCTCGTAGAGGTGAACGATCACTTCCGTGTCGCTTCGCGTCTTGAAGCTGTGACCGCGGGTGATCAGATCCTCGCGCAGCTCGCGGTAGTTGTAAATCTCGCCGTTGAAGATGGTGATGACCCGGCCATCCTCGTTGGAGATCGGCTGCCGCCCGCCCTCCAGATCGATGATGGAAAGCCGCCGGTGCGCGAAACCTATGCTGCTTTGCGGTGAGTGCCAGTATCCCTCGTCGTCAGGACCGCGATGGCGCAAGGAATCGGCCATCGCCCTTAAGCGCTCAACGGTGACGTTGCCCCAAATGCCGGCTATCCCACACATGACGCCTTCCGCACACTACTGAAACTACGACGTAGTGGGCTTGATGCTATAAGGAGGCTGACTCAAGCGTTTTCCGCTTTTCCGCGATGATGGATTCGAGCATCTGCGTCAGGCTGGTCTTGGGCTCATAGTGAACCGTTTCCCGGACGCGATCCAGGCACGGGACGCGCCGCATCATGTCATCAAACGGGCGACCGTACGCCTCCTTGTAGGAGATATACTTCTTCTCGCTTTTGCTTCCGGTCATCTTGATGACCTTGTCGGCGAGGGCTTCGATCGTGATCTCCTCAGTCGCCCCGATGTTGTAGACGCGTCCGGGCGCCTCGGGACAGTTCATCAGGGTGATTAAGCAGTCAATGACATCGCCCACGTAGCCGAAGCACCGGCTTTGCTTGCCCGTTCCGTAAATGAGCAGCGGCTCATTCCGAAGCGCCCGTTCGACGAAACGCGGTATGACCATTCCATACTGGCCGGTCTGACGAGGCCCCACCGTATTGAACAGACGCGCCACCACAACCGGCAGGGCGTACTGCTGGTGGTAGGCCAATCCCAGAAACTCGTCGATGGCCTTCGAGCATGCATAGGACCAACGCGAGAATCGCGTCGAGCCGAGAACCGTGTCGTCATCCTCTCGAAACGGCACCTTCTCGCTCTTGCCGTACACCTCGCTCGTCGACGCCAGCAGGATCTTCTTGCGGAACTTGTTGGCGACCGACAGAACCACCTCGGTGCCGTGGATGTTGGTCTCGATCGTGTGGACCGGCTGATCCACGATGAGCTGAACTCCCACGGCCGCCGCAAGGTGGAAGATTACGTCGCACGATTCGACAAGCAGATGTACGGTCGCGGTGTTGCGAACGTCGTCCAGCACGAAGCGAAATCGACTATTCTCCAGAACGCCCTGAATGTTCGATAAGCTTCCCGTGCTCAGATCGTCCAGGACGACGACATCATGGCCGGTCTGCAAAAGCCGTTCGACCAAGTGCGAACCGATAAAGCCGGCACCTCCGGTGATCAATGCCTTCATACTTGTCCTCGCCTACTCATCCGTGGTAGTCTCAACAAGCACCATCCTATCGCCCGCTTTCATACTCGCAACCGTCGCAGGTCGTATATGTGGTGGCAATCCAGCAGACTCCGTTTTCGTGTAACACGTTCCGGGTTTCAAAACGCTACCAATTGCCGAACGTTGCCGAACGATTAGAGCTGACTTTGAGCCCTTGGTTCGCTACACAAAGACAGAGATTGCTCTAAGCGGTCTAACGTACGTCCGTATCTGCCTTGATTGCCGGGAATAACGCCTTTTCTCTGAATCACCATCACGAACTTATGTAAGACCGCTTAGCCGCTGCTCCAATCGCCCGTTTGAGGACGCAGCGTATACGCGGCTCCACGCCGCCCGTCAGAGTCGATTCATGTCGTCGCGAAACCACTTGACGAACCGGGCGAGCCCTGTTCGCAGATCAGTAGACGGCTGATAACCCAACTCCTTGCCGGCCAGCGTCACATCGGCGTACGTGCGTTCAACGTCACCCGGTTGCAGCGGTTGCCGGTCGATAATCGCTTTGCTCCCGAGTGCTTCCTCCAGTGACGTAATCAGGTCACTCAGTGGCACCGGCTGCGACTCGCCGAGGTTGTAGATTCGATAACCTTGACAGTGCTGAATCGCGCGCATGATGCCGTCGACGATGTCGTCGATGTAGGTGAAATCTCGCATCATGCTGCCGTCGCCGAATACGGGGATCGGTTTGTCGGCTGAAATGAGTCGGGCAAACTTGTAGATCGCCAGGTCGGGACGTTGACGCGGTCCGTAGACGGTGAACAAACGCAGACAGGTGATCGCCATGCCGTACAAGTGATGATACGTGTGACAAAGCAGCTCACCTGCTTTTTTCGTAGCCGCGTACGGTGAGATCGGGTCATCGACGGGATCGGACTCGGCGAAGGGTACTTTCTTGTTATTCCCGTAGATACTGGAGCTGCTTCCGAAGATGAACTTCTTAATTCCGTAGCGGTGACAGGCTTCCAGCAACACCGCCGTCCCGCGGACGTTGACGTCTGCATAGAGCGCCGGATGCTCGATCGAGGGTCGGACACCGGCGCGGGCGGCTAGATGCATGACGATATCCACGTCATCGCGCATGACCTCGGATACAACATGCTCATCGCGAATGTCGCCCTCGACCAGCGTGAATCGCTCATTTGTGGTGGCTGCCTCAAGATTGCGACGCTTGATGTGCGGATCGTAGAAGTCGTCGAAGCTGTCCAGCGCGACCACCACATGGCCATCGCGCAGAAGTGCTTCACACAGGTGCGACCCGATGAATCCCGCTCCACCGGTGACGACGATCTTGGACAAATGTTGCTCCTGGCAATCCGGTGAACGCCTTGGTTGGCTGCACCAGCCCTCCGTCTGTGGAACCGACTTTCCAGTCGGTCAAGAGACAGGCTGGAAAGCCTATCCCACACACCCTTGTAGTGCCCTCCGAAGCACCGGGGCGTTGCATAGGTTTCGCTATGCCGGCGGATACGAAGGCCGGCCTATGCAGAAATAGCGGAAACCGCGCTTCGCCAGCAGTTTCGGGTCATACATGTTTCGCCCGTCAAAGAGCAGTTTGCTGGGAAGTCTCTCGGCGATCAGCTCGAAATCCGGCGTGCGAAACTCGGGCCAGTCCGTGAAAATAACCAGGGCGTCGGCTCCTTCGAGTGCCTCGTATCCGTCGTTGCAAAAGACGACCGCGTCGCCGAGCTCCAATCTTGCGATCTGCATGCCCTCTGGATCGTGTGCGCGGATTCTGATGCCGCGCTCCAGGAACATCTTGACCGCCGCGATCGCGGGCGACTCGCGAACGTCGTCGGTGCGAGACTTGAACGTAAGACCCCACACCGCCAGCGTCGTCCTGTCACACTTGTCACCGAAGTTGTTGATAACGCGCTGCGCGAACATGCGCCGCTGCCGCTGATTCACCTCGTCAACCGCGACGACGATGCTCATCGGGTGGTCGACACTCTCGCCCATCGACATGAGCGCGCTTACGTCCTTGGGAAAACACGAGCCGCCGTACCCGACGCCGGGGAACAGAAACGCATTTCCGATGCGCGAATCCGATCCCACGCCGCGCCGCACGCTCTCCACGTCCGCCCCAAACCGTTCGCAGAGGGTTGCGATCTCGTTCATGAATGAGATTCTCGTCGCAAGCATGGCGTTGGCTGCGTACTTGGTCATCTCCGCACTGGCTGGGTCCATGATCAGGATGCGTTCGCTCTTTCGCATGAACGGCCCGTAAAGCTCCTTCATGATCTCGACGACGGCCGGGTTGGTCGCGCCGATCACGACGCGGTCGGGCTTGGTGAAGTCTTCGATCGCAGCCCCTTCCTTCATGAACTCGGGGTTGCTGACGTAGTCGACGGGGTGTTCCGTGTGTGCGGAGATTACCTCCAACAGCTTCTGGTGCGTGCCGACAGGGACGGTGCTCTTCATCACAACGATGCGATACCCGTCCATCGTTTTCCCGATCGTCTCCGCAACGGCGAGGATCGAGGATAGGTCCGCGGAGCCGTCGTCCGCCGCCGGCGTCCCCACCGCGAGGAAGATGATCCGGGATCGTCTGACGGCGTCTTCGAGGTCCGTGGTGAACTCCAGCCGCCCCGCTTCCGTGTTGTTGGTGACGATCTCCGCCAGTCCCGGCTCATAGATCGGGATCTCGCCTCGCTGCAGCATTTGGATTTTTTTAGCGTCGTTGTCCACGCAAATGACGTGATTACCGCTCTCGGCAAAGCAGGTGCCCGCGACCAGACCAACGTAACCGGTGCCCACAATGGACATGTTCATCAAACAGCTCCCGTCAACCAAGTATAATGTTATGACGCACTCTAGACACCATCAACGCGGTCCGTACCACCTTCCTTCAGCATCCCTCATCATACAGGCTGGTGCTTTTGCCTTGATTGGCACGCACGCTCCGGTCCGGGTTCTATACGACCGTCGATGCCAGATGGATCGGCCAAGGACAGCATTATCGAGGACCCCTGCTGCTGCTGACTCGCCACGGGTTCCGTGCCCGTCAGGCATGCGACGATCCGTTCCGCCGCCCGCCCGTCCCACAAATCGGGCGCCGCTGACACACACGGCGGGTGGCTGCGGACATCACGGTAGGCACTGAGAATCGCTTCCGTAGAACTCCCCGTCAGGCGATTCGTGCCGTGTGTGATGGTGATCGGGCGCTCAGTGTTTTTGCGCAGTGTCAGACACGGCACGCCCAAAATCGTTGTTTCCTCCTGGATACCGCCAGAGTCGGTCAGCACGACGGCTGCATCCGCCATCAACTTCAGGAAGTCGAGGTAACCAAGCGGCTCGATCAGACAAAACTGCGGCATCCGCTCGATGCGGGCGCCCAGCCCCATAACATTGAGATTCTTCTTCGAGCGCGGGTGGACGGGAAAGATCACGGGCATGTCCCGACTGATTGTTTCGAGCGCGTCGACAATGGACGAGAACGCCTTCTTGCTGTCCACGTTGCTCGGGCGGTGGAGTGTCACGAGTGCGTAGCTCTTCTTTCGCACGCTCAATATCGAGAGAACATCGGACAGATCCGCGCGTGCTCGCGTGCTCATCAGCGTGTCGATCATTACGTTGCCGACGAAGTGGATCTTCTCCTCAGCAATACCTTCCCGCAGCAGATTCTCCACACCACTCGGTTCAGTTACAAACAGCCGATCGCTGATCGCATCGGTCAAGACGCGATTGACTTCCTCGGGCATGGTTCGATCGAAGCTGCGCAGACCTGCCTCCACATGGGCCAGCCTGATCCCCAGTTTTGAGGCCGTCAGCGCGCAGGCCAGTGTGCTGTTTACGTCACCGACGACGACAACCCAATCGGGAGCATGCTGGAGGCACACGGGTTCAAAACGCGTCATGACCTCAGCCGTCTGGACCGCCTGCGAGCCGCTGCCCACCCCGAGGTTCAAATCCGGCTGAGGGATTCCAAGGTCCCCGAAGAAAAGTCGGCTCATCCGGTCGTCGTAGTGCTGCCCGGTGTGGATGAGCCGCGTCCGGACATCGGGCACCCGATCGAGGGCACCAACAATCGGTGCGATCTTCATGAAGTTCGGTCTGGCCCCACAAACGCAGATGATATTCAGCATGGTTCAAGTTTTCGCTCGCGTGTATCAGGAACGGGCGGTATCACGGAACCCGTGCTGTGGCCCCAATCTATTCGTCCGATAATAATAACCGCCACGCCCAACATCCATGACGTTCGCCCGGATACTGCTGTATTATCGACCTCACGTGGGTTTGCCTGTATCGCAAACCCCCTCGGACCCGGGCATGACACGATGTGTCTGAGAGGACATCAAGCTGATAGCTAGTTCCTAGGACGCCACAGAGGCCCACCTGCGTCCCCCCTTTGCAAGGGGGGGGACTGATTGTGTGTGTCGCTCAGCCGGGTAGCGTACCCACGAATCTCACGCTCACTAGACGCGTGGAAAAATGTTCCGGGAAGGTTGACATATCCAATGATTGTGGTAGCTTACTTGGTTCTTCGTCCGTGCCGATGTATGATGTCTATTGGGTGCGGAAGGGGTGTGCTCTTTGACAATTGAAGAAGCGGACGCAGATTCGTCGGCGGTTGCGGGTCCTCCACTGGAGGGTTCGTGGATTGTGCCGGCGGATCACGTATGTGGACGAACCACGGGTTCCAAAGGTGGTTGCGTTGGTGTTCGGCCTCTCGGTGTAGCTGCGGGGCTAGGCATCGGCGCGGCAACCACGAGGAATCCTATAACGCTGGAAGGCTGCTTGACCGGATGAGATTCTGGCTGTGGTTGCGCGAGACGGGCTACGGTGTAGCGTTCGGTTCGACGGATGAACAGCTCCTGTCCTTGACGCCAAGCGTCAAGGATCAAGACCGGCTGTTGCGATGAACCGAGGTCTTGCGTGGTTGCATGACAGTCCCTCATGAGTGTGGTCAAGCTACTAAGAGTGCGTGGTGGATGCCTAGGCGTCGAGAGGCGATGAAGGACGTGGTAGGCTGCGATATGCCCCGGGGAGTTGTCAAACGAGCTTTGATCCGGGGATCTCCGAATCGGGAAACCGGGCGTCACTGGGCAACCAGATGGCGTCATCTGCGGGTGAATGCATAGTCCGTAGAGGCTAACCCAGGGAACTGAAACATCTAAGTACCTGGAGGAAAGGAAATCAACCGAGACTCCGTAAGTAGCGGCGAGCGAAAGCGGACCTAGCCCAAACCGTGGTGCTTGCACCGTGGGGTTGCGGGCCCTCGAGGAGTTACAAAGGCATCGTTAGCGGAACAGTCTGGAAAGGCTGGGCATAGAGGGTGACACTCCCGTACGCGAAACGACAGCCCTCCTGTGAGAGGTGTCCCAGAGTAGCGTAGAGCTCGTGGAACTCTGCGTGAAGCCGGGGGGACCACCCTCCAAGGCTAAGTACTACTCGACGACCGATAGTGGACAAGTAGGGCGACTGAATGGTGAAAAGAACCCCTTTAAGGGGAGTTAAAAGAACCTGAAACCATGCACTTACAAGCTGTGGGAGCACTGTTTCGACCGTTTCGGCGGACGAACGTGTGACCGCGTGCCTTTTGCATAATGATCCGGCGAGTTACGGTCTGTAGCCAGGTTAATCCGCTCCGCGGAGGAGCCGTAGCGAAAGCGAGTCTGAACAGGGCGATTTAGTTGCAGGTCGTAGACCCGAAACCAGGTGATCTACCCATGGCCAGATTGAAGTGACCGTAAAAGGTCGCGGAGGATCGAACGGGTTGACGTTGAAAAGTCATCCGATGAGCTGTGGGGAGGAGTAAAAGTCTAATCAAACCTGGAGATATCTGGTTCTCCCCGAAATAGCTTTAGGGTTAGCCTCGGGCCACTACGCCGTGGGGGTAGAGCTACTGAATGAGACGAGGGCCCTACCCGGGTACCTCCCTCAACCAAACTCCGAATACCGCGGCGACTATCCCGGGAGTCAGTCTGTGGGGGATAAGCTCCATGGTCGAAAGGGAAACAACCCAGATCGTCGGCTAAGGTCCCTAATCCATGCTAAGTGCGTAAGGAAGTCCTTGTTCTGTGACAACGAGGATGTTGGCTTAGAAGCAGCCACCATTTAAAAAGTGCGTAATAGCTTACTCATCGAGAACTTGGGCACCGATGATGAACGGGACTAAGCATGGTACCGAAGCCACGGGTGCGGCGAATGGCGAATTATGAATAGCGAATGTGCTGAGATGATGTTCGCTATTCGCAATTCGCCATTCCTCGCGCGGTAGGGGAGCGTTGGTAGGCAGATACAGGCCATACCGTAAGGAGTGGTTGCGGGCCTACCAAGTGATTATGCCGGTATGAGTAACGATAAAGAAGGTGAAAATCCTTCTCGCCGAAAACCTAAGGTTTCCTGGGGAAGGTAAATCCGCCCAGGGTTAGGCGGGCCCTAAGACGAGGCTGAAAGGCGTAGTCGATGGACAGCAGGTTAATATTCCTGCCCTCCGTTGTGCGATCAATCCGTAGTGCGTTTCCTTAAGTTGCAGCCCACGATAAGACGTGAGGGTTATCCCGACTTGTCGGGATCGAGGCCGATTTGTTGCCGAAGTGCAAGGCGAGGAAACCAAGAAAAGCTGCGGTGGCAAACAGCGGATCCGTACTAAAACTGACACAGGTAGGTGAGGCGCGAAGCCTAAGGCGCTCGAGAGAACCGTCCTTAAGGAACTAGGCAAATTGACCCCGTAACTTCGGGATAAGGGGTCCCGTCCCGGGCTAGAAACTAGGTACTGGAAACTGGAGCGCGAGTCTTCGACTCGCTTGCTAGGCAAGACGTTGCTCGTCATTGTCTAGTCTCTAGTAAATCCGCCACAGGCGGACGATCTAGTCTCTAGTTTCTAGCCTGGGCGGGCGCAGAGAATCGGCAGCGGCGACTGTTTATCAAAAACACAGGTCTCTGCTAACACGCAAAGTGGACGTATAGAGACTGACGCCTGCTCGGTGTGGGAATGTTAAGGAAGTCGGTTATTCGCCTTCGGGTGGAGAAGCTGGCGACCGAAGCACCCATAAACGGCGGCCCTAACTATGAGGGTCCTAAGGTAGCGAAATTCCTTGTCGGGTAAGTTCCGACGTGCATGAATGGCGTAACGACTGCTGCACTGTCTCAAGGACGGACTCGGTGAAATTGGACTTGTGGTGAAGATACCACATACCCGCGGCAAGACGGAAAGACCCCGTGAACCTTTACTGTAGCCTGATATTGGTCACAGGCATCACATGCGTAGGATAGGTGGGAGGCGATGATCCGGCCGTTCCGGCGGTCGGGGAGCCAACCTTGAAATACCACCCTTGTGCTGTTTGTTGCCTAACTCCGTCCCGTGAATCCGGGCGGGGAACAGTGTTAGGTGGGCAGTTTGACTGGGGCGGTCTCCTCCAAAAAGGTAACGGAGGAGTGCAAAGGTCGGCTCAGCGCGGTTGGCAATCGCGTTTCGAGTGTAAAGGCACAAGCCGGCTTAACTGCGAGACGTACCTGTCGAGCAGATACGAAAGTAGGCCTTAGTGATCCGGTAGTTCTGTGTGGAAAGGCTATCGCTCAACGGATAAAAGGTACTCCGGGGATAACAGGCTGATGACTCCCGAGCGTTCATAGCGGCGGAGTCGTTTGGCACCTCGATGTCGGCCCATCACATCCTGGGGCTGAAGGCGGTCCCAAGGGTTCGGCTGTTCGCCGATTAAAGTGGTACGCGAGCTGGGTTCAGACCGGCGTGAGCCAGGTCGGTCCCTATCTGCCGTGGGCGCACGAGACTTGAGAGGAGATCTCCTTAGTACGAGAGGATTAGGAGGTACGTGCCGATGGTGTACCAGCTGTCCCGCTCGGGGCACCGCTGGGTAGCTAAGCACGGAAAGGATAACCGCTGAATGCATCTAAGCGGGAAGCCCCCCTCGAGATAAGGTCTCGATGTCCGATTCGTCGGACTGAAGGCCCCTGGAAGACTACCAGGTCGATAGGCGGGATGTGTAAGCACAGAGATGTGTTAAGCTGACCCGTACTAATGGCCAAGTGCTTGACCGCACTCATGAGCGGCTGTCAGGCATCCTTACAGCAAACGTGGTTCCCAAAACCGCATACTTGCGTCCGTTTCTTCAATTGCCAAACTGGCATACGACTGCCGGGACGCGAGAACGTCCCGGCTTTTTTTGTGGTTCTACTCCGATCTAGGCCGCAGTTCGCCACCGTTGGTCCTTTGTCTCGTAAGTCGCTTGAACCGCTGAATTGTCAGGTTCTGGAAGATGTCCCGGTAGTCGTTGAATTTGTTTGAGGGGTATCCATCGTTTACGCCACCGCCTGGCTGCTGTCAACAGCACGGTTCTCCAACGCCGCCACCAACATGTGCACCTGTTTGTATCCTC